>Ga0131853_10013602_pt1 | contig 14922 bp, 8 predicted proteins | sample TergutLab28metaG_FD_92764 | JGI IMG/M metagenome (GOLD analysis project Ga0131853, IMG submission 92764) | Labiotermes labralis P1 segment gut microbial communities from Petit-Saut dam, French Guiana - Lab288 P1 (version 2) (version 2) | ecosystem: Host-associated > Arthropoda: Insects >... | reverse complement strand
TGTTTCGGATGTTAATACATCCATCCTCAGGAGCTTGCGACTTATTTGTTGAGTTATTTCATGGGTTGTATTGCTCTGGTTCGATGTGTGTTGGTGTTACGTTGTGGTGGTGTGGTATCCGTATGCAGGCTGAAGCACTGCTTCAACCTGCATACGGTTACCACACCACCCCAGCCAGAGCAATACAAACCATGAAATAACTCAAAAATAAGTCGCAAGCTCCTGATGATGGATGTATTAACATCCGAAACATGTTGAGCATTAAATAATGAAATAATAAAGCAAGTGACGTCAAGTTGGTCTCTCTTTATTCAACTATCAAGATGATGCACGGTCCAATAAACATAAGATGTACAATGTAGTGTCCAGTTCGCCTCATTATTAGTTTATTTAATGTTGATAATGTCCTGCTTTGCGTAATTTATCAATTAAACTTTATCGTATTTATGCATGTTACACGAATATCACTTTATGTGACGTTATATATATAGCGTCCGGTATTAACCACGGTTTTCCGTAACCGCGGTAGGCCTTGGAACGTATTACCCGTGGATACGGCGGTCCACCTTTATACGTGCCAGGGGTGGCCAGCTAGACGTGCTTCGGGAGCCGCACTTGACGAGTCATATTATTCAAGTTTAACTTACGGTAGCAACACTGCTCACTGGCTGAGAGAATGCAGCCAGCGCTGTCTGTCAGCACAAAAGGAAATACTGTTTTTTGGGGAATCAACATATCCATTAATAAAAAAAAAATTCTCCCTTATTTGGTTTCCTATTTCTGGTCAGCTACAACAGGTTAGTTTAAGTTAGTTACGATCCTCGTTTCTGTATAAAGTTCTTTGAAGGCGGCATTTAAGATCGGCTTATTTTACTTGGAAATTACATGAATGTTACTTTTTACAGTCGAACCTGATCGCGCCGCATGTTGTTCCTGAGCTTCGTTGTGACACCGCAGATCCATACCCCTCTAACGAAGTGATCTACAGTAAGAACTAATTCCTTGCGGGTGAAAAAGAGCTAAAATTACCGTTTGTCGCCAGTTGCAATATAATTTGTTGCTCCTTTATGTACTCTGGGAAGATTTAAGAATGCAGCCTGACCCTTTCAGATGAGCCACTGCCAACTCACAGGTCCTTGAGTACGGCGCCTGTGTCACAGTATGCATGGTAATGACTGATATACAGTGACAAGTCATGCATTCGTGCGTGATCTTAGGAAGTCGAATGAGATAAAGGATGGCATTCCGAAGGGGTTCAAGGCAAAACAGTTACCTGCAGGCTGAAGTAATCTTCTGTATTTGGACACTGTCCATCGCCTAGTTTTTAACGGAGTACTACGTTTCGGAAACCGGCTGTGCTTCCTTCTTCAGGTAAAGCAAAGCAACTAACCTGATGGACCCCCTACAAGGAACTACTATCAGTCACCGAACACAATAGTTGAGTAAACTTGTCAAGATACGTAGCTGATAACAGATTTTTTTCTATTGGGTAGTAACAGGAAGATAAAAGTAAAGCAGTCCCATTACAGGCCTGGACAGGCCCAGAGGGTTCTTAGGGAGTTAATTTTCCCAGATTTCGTGACAACGGCACAGGATGGTGGTACGTTGTCAGCCTTACGCACCGGCCGCCTTTACCCCCAGGAAATACTCCTGGTACTCATTTCTGTTAGAGGTTGAGTCGACCCCAGGGCCATGGTGTGAACGGAAGGATTTTATGTCAATAAAAAATCCACTGACACCAGCTGTGATCGAACCAGTGACCTTCCGATTTGTAGCATAGCACCTTAACCACTGCGCTACCGCGGTCCCCAACAGGAAGATAGCTATTAAAAATTAACGAGCATTTTCCTGTTATTACCGATGGACTAGATATGGCCTCTGGTTCATATCTTCAGAAGTCAATAACACAGTGTATAGTGACAGAATTGTTCTTCCCAGGGGCCCGTCAGATTAGGTGCTTACATTTACATGAAGACGGAAGCACTACCGGCTTCCGAAACGCATTAGCACATGAAAAACTATACGATGAACAAAGTTCAAAGAAAGAGTACTCCTTAATTGCGTCATAAACTATCGTCAGAGCTCTGCAAATTACCGCAAATTTCTTCTGTTTTACAGAAATGCATTACGATGCACGGCCCTATGAACCTCAGACGTTCTGCTTGCAGTCGGCAAGTGGCTGGTACCACTGTCTCTCAGGGAAGACAATCAACTGCTCGGGATCCGTTCTTATCAACACTGTTCCCTAAAAGCACATTTCCTTGACCGACTGATAACCATAACTTCTTCGAGAAACAGCCCCATGATTCCAGATTGGTGTAGTACCATTACGTCATGCAGTGAGAGTAGAATTGTGACTGCACTACATGTTGGACGATCCGGGGTTCGAATCTCAAAAGAGGCAAGATTTTTCTTTTTCTTCCGGAAACGTCCAAACCGACTCGGTTGCCCAGTCAACTGCTATTCAGTGGGTACCAGGGTTGTTATTTATTCAAATCCAAATAAATGCACTGAATAGTCTATCGACTGGGTTACTCCTTTGGTGACCAAAAAATTCCGGAAGCAAGCAGTTGTAAATACTTTTGGAATCTTTTTTTTTTTCATTTTCTTATTTTTTCGTTGTTATACCGTGCATGTTGTCAAGTCACTCAATTATTTTACCAACCACTGCACATATATAAAATTTACACATTAAAACATTAAAAATGCTCCGACATGTTTCGGTCCTAAGACCATCATCAGAGAGTGTAACTTTAGCAAGGACGATATAGCTCCCTGATGATGGTCCTAGGACCGAAACATGTCGGAGCATTTTTAATGTTTTAATGTTTAAATTTTACATATGTGCAGTGGTTGGTAAAATAATTGAGTGACTTTGGAATAATCTTTCGAAGCGATTTAAACTGTGTGGACCATGTAAATTACACAGTGCAAAAAGCCTGGAAGGCACTTTACTTTGTAATACGTGTTCTCAAAAAAGGAAGCACAACAAAAGCTTAACCTACACGTGGTTGGTAGGTCCTATTCTTGAATGTGGGTCTGCATGCTGGGGTCCATGTAGAGAATGAGAGATAAATGAGTTAGACTGAGTACAGAAGAAAGCTGCTCAATTTGCTAATCATACGAAGGATTCTGACTGGGAAACCTTGGCACAGCGTAGGATGATAGTACGCTATGCGCACTTTTTAAAGCGTACTGTGGGGAACGGGCTTGGAAAGCTATACACAACAGGTTGCGACAGGCTTACTATTTGAGTAGGGTTGATCATGTTCGAAAAATTAGGGGCAGGAAACAAAGAACGGATATCGGGAAATATTCCTTTGTAAATCGAACCGTTAAAAACTGAAACCAACTACCTGCAGAAGCGTTAGGGACTTTCCCTTGTAAACCTAAATTTTTTAGGAACAGAGTTAGGAAAGCAATTATAAACGGGTTGAAGTGAAAGGAATAGAAGGGCGGCGAAAATCGTCTAAAAGCGCAGTGAAGTGAAATGTAGTGAAGTGAGGTGAAATGTAGTGATGAGAGGTGAAATCGAGCCGTAGGAAAGTTAAATGGGGTTAAGCCAAATGAGAGGGTAGCGAAGTGTATTTGGGTGAAGTGTAAATGGGGAGAAGTGAAGTGTTGACAAGTGGAGTGAACGTCTTAGTAACCGGGTGTCTATCATTATTAGAAGATATATATAAGTCATATGAAGTTTGCTGCTTACATGGCTGCTTCGTTTATCATATTTTTTTCATATTCTTTTAGTCCTATTTTGTATCATTGTATGTATGGTTATTCGTTTTGTATGCTTCTGTTTAATTTTGTATGAGCATTTCTTATGTATTATTGTTACATATGTTCTGTTCTGGGTATTCTGGTTCATTGTGTTCTTTGTACTGTTTGTGTGTAGATGTGTACTGTACTGCTGCCAGCTTGTGTCAACCCAATTGCAGTTAACAAATACAGTATCATATCATATATATAGCGTATGAAATAAAGTGAAATGCCAACTTGTTGCAACTAGATAATTTTATTGTTGTATTCTTAGCTAAGAATACAACAATAAAATTACCTAGTTGCATCGAGTTGGCATTTCACTTTATTTCATGAGGAAGATGCACGGTCAAACAACCCTCAAGGTTCCACATAGCATTATCTTTACATCACCACATCTCAAGCATCTTGCACCTCATACTGAGCTATCATCAGGGAAATAATCATAAGGTCTTATGTATATAGGTGTGTGAGTATACAGCTACATTAAATACCAGTACATATGCATCTGTATGCTTCTTTATATACTCCTGGGTACTGATAAGTCCTTGGCCCGACCAGGAAGGAAACAAGCTCGGAAGCATGTCAAGGACGAACGTCATTTCAACAACATCGAGACGCGACATGTCATCAAGTCCCCCCCCCTCCCCCGCGAGGCAAGGCGCCGAAGGAAATTCACGCCATTCGGAAGGAAACAGTATCTTGTTTCCTTCCTGGTTGGGCTAAGGACTTATCAGCACCCCTGTACAGCTTATAGCGGCCACTGTTACATACCGGGGTTCTTTCATGTGGATAAAGCGGCCGAAACGTGATGTTGGCCATACAGCTATACTGTATGCCTTCCTACCGTCCACAGGGACACCTTTACCTTTCACCTCTTCGTTATGAATTGCGGCGAGCTCCCCCTTCTCTTTCCTTCTGTAACTTTCCACCCGTAAGCATCTGTCACTGGTGAGACTCGAGGGCCTCATAGCAGTGTTCACAGAGCTATGAGTCTCCTGGGGAGTTAGGCCGCGTCGATTGGCAGGCACTTACCGACTTTTAATGTGTACTAACCTTTTAGGGTTGCGCTGAAGATGGAGGCGCCTCGCCTCTCCGAAACGTTTGTAACTTTGCTAGACGACGCGGCCTAGAATCCCAGGATACTTGATCCCCCATGTCTTTTTTTATTGTCGGCTGCATTTTCTCTGCGCAGCTGACAGAATGTCAGTAAATGAACGTACTTATAAACAAACATGTCATTGGAGCCAGCGAATAAGAATGCAAATACCTGTGAACGAAATATCTGTCATAGAAGCTCAGTGCCTTCTGATCTTTCATACATTTGTTATCTGAAACTAGCTGCGAAATATTCGTTACACGTGTACCGCCACCTGTCAGCAGCAACACCTGCCTTGGTTTTAAGCATTAACCCTTCAAATATCAATACGTGAAAGTACCTTTCTATCCAACGCTCCATGATTTCCCAAAGAGCATTGCTTTTTGGAAGGTTCCCAGACTTCACCTGTTTGTCCTTCCAATAGAAGCGACGTGTATGTGAGATGAGTACGGATAATTGGCGGAAATGATACTGACAGGGAAAAACCGAAGTACTCGGGGAAAAAAATCTGTCCCTGTGTATCTTTGCCCAACAGAAATCTCATATGGACTGACCTGGGATCGAAGCCGGGCTCCACGGTGAAAGGGCGGCGACCGACCGCCATGAATTTGATACAATAATTAAACTCGTACCGCGCAGTAAACACACTCCGTCTCAGGTATACAAAACAGTCAGTTGATGCAGTATAGGGAAATAATTGCTGTTTGTTCTCAGATCCACACAAGACACATAAATACACTGTGTGGGGGCAGAACGTAGAATCTGTGAATGTTAAACTGATGGTACATATAGTAACCACTGCAGCGTCAAGGGTTTTTACTTAACCATGGTATTACGCCAACGGAATAAACTTCCAAGGCTCCTATTATGGAATGCGACGCCGTGTCTTTTGTTAGCTACAGACGTTTCAAAGGATCTCTTGCCTTCTTCTTCAGAGTCAAGTGGTGGGTCAGGTAGACCTTCTCGCCCAACGACACGGCCTCACATCCTATAAGGTTTATGTCTTCTGCAACGCCGCTATAAGAATTTCCAGTTTCGCAGCAGAACATTTCTTTAAATAGAAGCAGGATCCACAAGGTCACGAAACCTAACCAGAAGAACTGCTTTGTTTTTACATTATTCACCTTAAATTCCACTTCACGTTTTCTAGATCCCTAAATAGACTTTCTTGAAGCTGACTGTACTGCCCAACAACTTCGCGAAGTGGCACCACATCTTGAAACCGGTTCCTCGTTCCCTCGAGACTACCTAATCCACCGTTCTGAGCTCAGTAATTATACACTAAGGCAACGTATTTAGTTCAGTAGCTGACGTATTCCCAATAGACCGATCTCCCCACTAAAAACGTCGCTATTAATCTCTGTAGTTATGAAGACGTAATGTGTTGAAACCACAAAAGCCACTGCTTCATACACTCGCGTTCTGGTTTGAGTCTCGGACAGTGGGATATGCGTGTATTTTCTTACACCGTACCCTTCTCACGCTGTCTCTACAATTTTCGCTTCCTTGTAACTGGTCTTTACTTTTGACATGCTTACTGACTAGCAGCGATACAGTATCTAGTAGCAAAAGTGCACATGTTGATAAGGACGCTGTCTGTACTTACATTCACTGTTCCTTATCCTGCACACTCTAAACTGGTCTTTATGCATGCTTCTTGTCTGACGTTTCCTGTATCCATCCTTTCTCGAGTTCAGGTTGTATCACATCCTTTCTTTCAGAAAAAGGAACACTTCCCACGTCTCAAGAAGAACCTCCGAGTTCACAGTCACTACATTTGATCCCGACACAACGAATTCTGAAGCCCACTGAACCTTCGTGCCACCAGACACTGTACATATCGGCAGGAGGCTGGTTTAGGGAGGGGAGTGAATAGAGGGGGAGTAGAAGCTTCATAAGGGGCAAATGGAGAAGCAGTCTTACCGTGCAAGGCCATCTAGCTAACACAACAAGAATACAAGGGTATCAACCTTCTGTTGCCTGAGGATTACAATGAGAGGGTGCCAGATCGTGTCTCGGTGAGGTCATTGCAACAAGGACGGCTCTGTCAAGGCGTTCAAGACCTCCAACGCCATCTTAGCTCCACCGGGCGGAGTCCTTTGGAGGGGCTAAAATTTCCCCAGCTAGTCAACTATCAGCTTATTTTAGTGCCCCATCTCCGTTAAGTTACTTGTAAGTGAAGAAAATTATACGAAAAATGAGAGATGCATGAACAAAGGGACGATAGAATAAGTGAATAATGTATAATTTTGGAAAAAATAAGAAAGAAGCAACATGGCAACAGGTGATTGCAACGTAACTGCTTGGGAGGCATCAGCCAGTCTGAAGTTTTGACAACGATTGAAGCCCAAAAGACAAGTGCTTGGCCCAGGGCTCCACATATTTAAAAATAATAATAATAGCCATCTCAGTATTCTAGGTGCCAGAAGGGCGACATTAAACATGACTAATAGTGAGGTAAATATCAGTCACGAAAACACAACTATGGTATTATGGATTTATGATGGTATTTAATAGAAAAAAATAACTACATGTTTCGGCCAATAGCGGCCATCTTCAAGTTATTACAATTTTGCTCAAAGAGTATCATATGTATGTCTATATTGCGAGGTGATGCTGAGATCTCATCATCGTTACGCGTTACAATCAGTTTATTTAGTGGGGAGTCTATTGGTCAATGACTGGTAGGATGTACGTTTATGATTAGGTATTAGGGGAGGGGTTGTTTGGGGGCCGTGATAATAGGTTGTGTTGTCTATGGTATTCAATTGGGTTGGGGGTGCGTGGTTAGTGGGTTAGTATGTTTGACGTCTTCTGGGTTCTCTTCAGTGTTGTTTTTCTCGGTGGGGGTTTTTTTGGTCTCAGGTATCCATTGTGTGTGTGTGTGTGTGTGTGTGTGTGTGTGCGCGCGCGTATGTATTATTTGCTATTAAATACCATCATAAATCCATATTACCATAGTTGTGTTTTCGTGACTGATATTTACCTTACTATTAGTCTTTTCTACACACAACGGGGATGACACACCTCAGAACCTCAGACATTAAACATGTTCCACAATTCTGGAGTGACCCCTGAATCTCACTGACTTCTGGGGCTTTCATATTAAATGATACGCATTTTTATGTGTAAGGGTACAAACAGCATTTATTATGCTAAAATTATTAGGGCAAGAGTACACAATTTGGTCTCCCGGGGGGGTTTGTGCACCCCTGGCGTAGTTTAACATGTCTTAACACGACTATGTTCAGAAGTCCGGCTAATTATTCCAAAACACTTGACTGTCCGAGCCGTTTTGATGTCTGCTTTACCTCTTCTTCTCAGTCCTTTCCTTATACCATAGCACAATTCAAACTTGTCTTCCAGCCGAAGTCTTTTAAGCCTGTAGCGATATTCAAGTCTCTGCCCGCTGCTGCCCTCTGAATTATTTTACCTTTCTGTTTCAAGACAGATATTCTTTTTAATGCGATATTTTGACCTCGGGACGCCGAGTGTTTTATGTGTCTGCAGTATTTACAGTACTGGTTTGAATATTCTTACGTATTACAAGGTGACATCTGCTGTAAACTGCGCGGTTTGTCAGTGGCTCCGCCGTTAAGGTCAACAGCATGCTTCTAGCAATACTCACTGTCCGGTTTTGTGCTCATCACAGTCTCGAGGCTCGAGGAATGCAGTTAAATTTCAACAGACGAGTCAGTTCAGACCATAAGTAGTATTAATTTATTTGTAGCCTTACGTGAACTCATGCAAGAACGAAGTACGCTGGCATTCAAACCGGCCGCCTTTACCCTCCAAGAAATATTCCTGGTACTCATTTCTGTCAGAGGCTGAGTCAATCCCAGGATTGAGGCCGGAAGGATTATGTCAATGAAAAATGCCAATAACACCATTTGGAATCGAACCCACGACCTTCTGACTTATAGGGCGGTGCCCCAACCAACTGCGCCACCACGTGCCCCCAGTGAACACACCTATAACACAAGTATAATTAATATTACAGTAAATGTAAATGGATTGTAACTAAGGGGACAGGCCTGTGTCGACGCTCTTACCAGTTTCACATATGTCTTTGCCGATTGCGGACCAACACTTCGGAACCCCAACAGATTTCGTCCGTAATTTACGAAATACGTACATATCAAGTTCTTTCGTAAGAGGGTCGCAGTATGTCAGATGTCACCGATGACAAGAAGACCCTTCCGATGTTAGCGGTGAGATAACGGGCTCAAAGAGCGAGGTACGGTTTCAGGGGAAGAAATAAGGAGATAAGAGTTTAGCGGGACTGTTGTAAAAGTCATTAGGCCACCAAGAGAGACCAGGGGACAAAAAAAGTACGTCACCTGTATGTTTTGTAACATTACTGTGGTTACACAGTAATCGGGACACGCGGTGGCGCACTTGGTTGAGGCACTGTGCTACAAACCGGAAGGTCGCGGGTTCGATTGCCGAAGGAGTCATTGGCATTTTTTATTGACATAAAACTTCCAGCCTCACTATGGTCCTTGGGTTGACTCAGCATCTAACATAAATGAGTACCAGGAATATTTCTTGGGGGTAAAGGCGGCCGGTATGTAAGGTTGACCACTTTGCCACCTTCATGCCCCGACTGTCTTGAAATCTGAGAGCCTCAACCTCCTGGAACCTTCAGGGCCTGTCCAGGCCTGTAATTGGTTTGCTTACACAATAATCGGTAAATGTATTCTGTATTTACAAGAATGATGCTGTCCGGAAGGCCGAGGGTGCACGCCCCTCCCCCAAGCATTTGTATTTAACTACCAAACTACACGGTCTCGCGTTCCCGAAGACGTATATGGACCCATGTCACTTTAGTGTCAGAGAAGTTGCCGACACCGTAAGGCGCTGACGGAAGACGCCATTGGAATTCAAATATGTAACTTTACTACTACAAAATGAGGAAACTTAGTCAGCAGGTTCGCGGTGGAACATAGGCTGAGGGTGTTCGAGGTTAGGGTGCTAAGGAAGATATTTGGGGCTAAGAAGGACGAAGTAACAGGGGAGTGGAGAAGACTACATAATGAGGAGCTTCATGATTTGAACTCTCCGCCTCTGACAAAAAGAAACGGAGGATGAGATGGGCAGGACGTGTAGCACGTACGGGGGAGCGGAAAAACGCATACCGGTTTCGGTCGGAAAAGTAAAGGAAGGAGAACACTTGGATTGCCCTAGGGGTAGGTGGGATGATAATATTAAAACAGAAATCAAAATGTGAAGGTAATATTAGGGTTCATCTCTGTACCATTGTTCACTAGGCTGTCCCAAGTGGCCCATTTCTTATAGCAGTCAGATCGAAAGAAGCAGAAAATATTTGCGCGGTCACCAATTTGTCTTTGTATATTCTGCAAAGATATTACGTCAAAAAGGCTGCATTTTTCTCCAAGATATGTCATTTAAATCTTATAGTCTTGAAGTAAACAGGGCAAAGGCAAAAGGTGCACCTTTCTCACATGTTTGTCATTACTGGCCACTAAAATTCTGAAAAGGGTGGCTTTGGAGTCCTCCAGAGGAGGACGTTCCAAGCTTGTTTCGTCAAAACTGGCCATTGTTTCAATAACGGGACACATCGACACGCAAGCACATGCAGCCCGACGATGTCAAAAAACTATAACACTTTTCCTTTTATGAATGGAAATTCGTGGAAATATAAGTAAATGTACTCGTTAGGGGGAACATGAAGAATGGGAGCACCGCAGTTGTCACGGAATGTCTCTGCGGGTTGAGCTTCCGTATGCAATAAAGCTGCTGCGCTCGGTCCTGCGATAAAAGAAACATCCTGTAGCTGATGTACCGTTGTATTTTCTCCTTTCTTGCATAGTACATGTTTGCATATGATAGGTGCTTATGCACTTTTTATCTTATCTTATTTAACGACGATTTAACTGCGTAGGTGATAGAGCTATGCCATAATATGTTGACTGTGAATGACAATTTGGACGGAATGCGGGTGGAAGTCATTGTCTTGTTTTAAGGGCCTGCTCCTCCTCCAACGTGTACTTTGAGGAACCGAGGTAAACCACAAATGCTTAAGCCTCGGAGTACGATCTCGGTCCCCTCACGATTCGCACGAAGTCCGATCATAGTCCGCTCAAGGTACGCTCACGATTCGCATTAAGTCCAATCATAGTCGGATAAGAGTCCTCTCAAGGTACGCTCACGATTCGAACCAAGTCCGGTCGTAGTCCTGTCAGGGTCCGGTCACGGTCCGCTCAAGTTCCGATCACTATTCGCGCGAAATCCGATCATAGTCCGGTCAAGGTCCGGTCACGATCCGCTCCAAGTCCGCCCACTATTCTCACGAAGTCCGATCATAGTCCGGTCAAGGTCCGGTCAAGTTCCGCTCAGAGTCCGAGAGAATTTCGCTCACTGTTCGCACGAAACCCACAGTCAGTAAAGGTCCGCTCACGGTCCGCTCAAGTTTCGTAGATTGACCGCACAAAGCCCTGTTACGGTCCGCTCACTGTCAGGAACAGTATTCTTCGCCTTTATTTAAATGCATCTGTTCGTGATCCCGCAGTGCCATGAACGTGGTCGCTAGTGTAGACACTGCTACTGAAACATAGTGAGGATTATATGACCAGCTACTGACATAAAAGTGATTGCTCTTGTAGGGTGAATCGGGTCGGTCGGCAGTAGTGACACGCACCTTCCGAATACAAAGCTAAGTAGAAAACAACAGGCTACGTACAAATTTTAGGTTTAGAATGCGCTAATTATTGCAAAAAAAAAAAGAGTAAATATAATGAAATGGTGTTCGATTTCTTCTTCCTAATTGTCTGGAAAGATGTGTGCGTCCAACTGCCGTACATAGGAAGTTATGTTGGCGGTTATCTGATAAGCACGGTGTTGAACTGAGGCTAAAACACTGAGCTTGCGTGTGTATAATTAATGAAGAAACATTTAGTAATCACCCTGTGAAACACGCGCAAATAAAAGGGACCAATAAAGTCTAAAATACACCTGAAAATTCATCAGCTATAAATCCCAAAAATGCGAGTGGTAGAAACGAGGACTGTTTAAGCGATTTAAAGTGAATGCCATGTTATTTCACTTATTAAAACGGTTGCCTGCGGGCCTTACAAGTGATGAAGCCTAGGCCGGAACGTCAATTTTAGTACTGAAGAAAAAATACAAAATTTTATAGAAGCGGACAAAGAGAAAGCTGTTATTGCGGTATTTCAGTTTAGACCAGTGTTTCTCAACCGCCGGGCCGCGGCCCGGTACCGGGCCCTGACATCAATTGTACAGGGCAGCGAGAGGTTCTCCTGGAATTTGTCATTTTAGTTTTCTAAGCAATTTTCATGAATAAATGTTTTATTGTGGAAATATTTTGAGGAGAAAAATATTGGTGAATGTGTCAAAAAACTCAGACCCAGATGTTGGCCTGAGGAAACTAAAATATGCTACAAGATTTCATTAGTCAAGTGATTGATAAATAATTTAAATGTAATTTTATATTTGTCAACATGCCACACCGTATACATAAGTGTACTAACACTCTTTATGATTATGTTATAATTAACTATTAATACTTATGTTAGTTTAATGTATGAACTTATAAAATTGGAAAGGTATTGACGAGTAAATATGTTGGGACCTGGCCCTCGTCTTTTGAAAAAAAGAATTTACCGGGACGCGGTATCACAAAGTTTGAGAAACGCTGGTCTATACAGAGAGGACCTCAGTTGCGTTTTACCGGCAGCTGAACTTATGCCTTCGTTATTGTGTACTTGCCTGTGACGCAATTCTGATCCTTATTTCTGCTCAGCTGAAATTTACGTAACGTGTTTGCAATTGTACACGTATCGTGTGGCCTTTCGACAAATTGACACTTATCCTATGCAACAATATTTCCTAACCATATAAAGCCTAGCGGCCAGTTGGCCTCCATATATACAACGTTCTGTAACAGTGTAGCGGCTGCATTTACCCACCCACGCCCTTTTCAAAGCAAACACAAAGTGTTTCTTTATATAGCATTCACGAATCGGTGTTTGTAATGGAAGAACGCTGTGTTCTCTGTGATGTACAAAATGAACCCTTGTGTATAACGCATTTATTTGCCTGCTTTTATTACACAATCAGTCCATTACAAGACTATAAGTACAACTAATATATTCGAACCTAAAATCCTACACTATATTTAGTACATGTCTTGCACAGTAATATCCCAATGAATATTCTCCATTCATATGTTTACATATCTGTGAGATATTTGCGAGAATCTGGTTATATAATGTAAATGAATAGATTAATTTTAATCTCAAAGTGTTAAGCAAGTGTTTACTATGAAATCGTCGTTATTTTGCTTACTTTCTGCAATTATCGATTATATATTTATGTGTGTATCTATATTCATGCGTTCAAATCAATACCTAATTATATTATCGATTGCGAAAAATATTACTGGAGATCACTTTCGCAAAGGTAATGTAAGAGTGTGAGTGAGTCACACTCTGGTTGTCATGACAACAATTCTTATCGGCTTGCATGTTCCCTGTAAGGTTGGCGCTCTTGAGAAAGTGTGTTCTCTGAGGCTGAACAAAGAGTTGAACGTTGAACACATCGAGATGGCAACACTTTGCTAGAAGTAAGTGGCACTTCTTTTCCTCTAGGAATAAATGACGTACGAAAAAGGCCGTGGAATAATGCGTGAATATGGTGACTGTTATGTGACGTCACGTGGTTAGTTCCGTAGTAATAACGCACATGTTTTTGACAATGTAGGGTTTCACATATAAGTTACTGTTTTACTCATTCTTAGTTTCATTTGAAGCGAATATAAGAAAAATAAACCAGTAATGAAGCCATGATCACTGCGGTACAAGCCAGAAGGTTGCGGGTTCGATTCCCAATGGGGTAATTGGGATTTATCGTTGACTTAACTCTTCTGGTCGCACTATGACCCTGGGGTCGACTCAGCCTGTAACAGAAATGAGTATCAAGTATATTTCGTGGGGTAAAGGCGGCCGGTGCTCTAGGCTGACAACCATTCCCACTTTCATGTGCTGATTCTGTGGCAATTCTGGGAACCTCAAACTCCTGGAACCCCAAGGGTCTGTACAAGGATTGCTTCACTGAGGTCGTGAATTGAAGTGCAGTCGGCAGTTTATTCCCATCTTTCCCCAGTTCTGTTACATCCCAGTACAGTCGATACTCTTTAAAATCGTCTAAGGCATGGATTCTCATACTGTCGTACAGCGTAACTCTGCAGTGTGCGTTTTAAAAAAACCTCTACCGTCAACCACAACAAATCTTATTTGTTCCGTCTATACATGCTCCATGTTTCGGTCATTACTGACCATAATCAGGCATTAAATACGTAATATAAACGCAAAGTTAAAGGTAAAGTTCACCCTATAACAGGCCATGAAGGCCCAGAGGTGGAGTAGAGGTAGAGCTCTACTCTTTCTTTAACCTCTGCCCTATATGGGGATGGGTGGTCAACGCCACGCCCCGGAAATGAATGATGTTTAAAACGCAAAATAAAATGTGTAGAATTTGCGAGATCAACAAATTTCACAAGTCTTTTAAATTTTATGTAGCACTTTAAATGTAGATAATCGTGTGTTCCGTTTGTGATTTTGTTCTTGTTGTTGATACAAAAGTTGTTGAAAAGTTGTTTAAACCCATACAGTAACTCGAGTACGTCGTTGCCAGACATACAGGGTTATTCGAAATGATTGTCGCGGTTTTAACAACTTGCCATACACAATACACTTGAGATAGCAGTATATGTGTGTTTTATTTAATATATCAACACTCCAAGTTTTTGTTACATACCTTACAGGCGTTCTATATGTGCACCATTTGTGATTCTACAAACATCAACACGATAATCGAGTTCGTTCCAAACTGTTTGTAGCATGTCAGCGGTGATGGTTTCAATGGCGGTTCTGATTAGTACCTTCAGTTCCGGGATACTTGCAGGAAGAGGAGGAACATAATCCTGATCCTTGACGTAACCCCACAGAAAGAAATCACAAGGGGTTGCATCTGGAGAACGAGGTGGCAGGTTTTAAAACCCCGACAATCATTTTGAATAATCCTGT
>Ga0131853_10013601_pt1 | contig 14922 bp, 6 predicted proteins | sample TergutLab28metaG_FD_92764 | JGI IMG/M metagenome (GOLD analysis project Ga0131853, IMG submission 92764) | Labiotermes labralis P1 segment gut microbial communities from Petit-Saut dam, French Guiana - Lab288 P1 (version 2) (version 2) | ecosystem: Host-associated > Arthropoda: Insects >... | reverse complement strand
CCACAGTCGTTAATCTCTGTTTTCTAGACCTGGAGCCGCTACTTTTTCATTCAAGTAGCTCCTCAATTGACCTCACGAGGCTGAGTGGACCCCGTTCCAGACCCACTACTACTCAGAAAATCTTGTAGCGCCGGGAATCGAACCCGGGACCTCTGTATCTGTAGCCAGAAACTCTGACCACTTGACCACAGTATGTAGCAATATTGTTGCTTCCCCCACCCCCAAAAGTAGCTCCACTGATGGCCACCATGTTGGCAGTTCCATGAAAATCCGATCATTGATCCAGAAGTTGTAACAGGGGGCCAGACACATGAACATTGCCGCCAATTTGAACCTTATTTCCTGCGAGATTTGAGTCCTTACCTACTTTCTTATAAATACAGGAAGTACCTAGCTCACGCGATACGTATTTGAAATGTTAATCGACGAATTTCATGGAAGAACGGTTCGAGGAATACGATTAATATCCTGGAAATTAACAAATTTCACTCCTTCACACATTCAAACCAAGCCTCGAAATACACTCGCAGGGAAAAAAAAATAGGATGAGAAAAAGGAAACAGCAAGAAAGCTAGACAGGGACGCCCCAGAATACGACATCGAACAATTTTAAAGATTAGATATACTTGCGAACTCATGTGAGAACGGCCAATCAAAACACCGTGATGAGAAGCGAATACGGGACTATGTGCATTTGAACTAAACCCATTAAACAAATTAAAATGACGTGAGCTCGAGACCGGTAAACGCTAATTCGACAGTTGTGGGGGGTATGTGCGTGTTTATGAAGGCATGAATGGACTAAGGAAGAACTGCTCAGACGATACGATCAAACCTCTGAAGGTTCATATTCCTCCACATTATACTTGTACACAAACCTCAGTTCCTGTAACTCCATCAGAAAGACCTGCCAATTAATGCTGTTTAGAGAAAGGTGGGTATATATTTAAAAAATAAGAAAATTATAAACACATTCTGTGACAAAATTCAGGGTTTCTTAATGTTTCAGCAGATGGTATACCTAATTATTGTATGTATGTATGTATGTACCTGATTACTACTGGGCTTTAAATGTTTTAGAGATCCACTGTGGCCCTCCTCATTATTTTTACGCTCGACCGGCAACCTAGTTGGTCACGCGTCACAGACTGGGAAACTTGTTAGACTTACGAATGACTCGCACACGAGTACCTTGCTTTGAAATTACTTCTGTGCTGCCAGTTGACCAGCAACTGGTAGCATCCGGTTCGCTCCCCCGTGCCGAAGGACACGTGTCGGTTGCATACCTTAAATAGTTAGCCAGCATACAAACCCTACGGGCAATGCCGGGACACGAGATGGTACGTACAAGAGGATGGAAACAATGGAAAGGAGTCAGTGAGTGAAGCTGATGTCTTTACCTCAGACTTCAAGCTAGTTACAGCGTAGTCGGTATAGCGACTCGCTACGGGCTGGACGGTCCGAGGATCGAATCCCGATGGGGGCGAGATTTTCCCACCCAGTCTCCTGTACAATGGATACCGGGTCTTTCCCGGGAGTAAAGCGGCCGGGGCGTGGCGTTGACCACCCACCCCATCTACCGCCGAAGTTAAAGAAGGAGCAGAGCTACAACTCTACTCCCCCTCTGGGCCTTCGATGTCTGCTCTAGGGTGAACTTTACCTTTTTTAACTCTTATTACTGGAAATTAAAGCCTGAACCACCACCAGGGCGGGGGATGCCACCGTTAAAAAACTCGGATTGTGGATGGTTATTTTTCGAGTTCGAAATATTACACCGCACATATGTGCTCTACAACTGAGAAATCGTGGTTTGATCCCCGACCGGGGCAAGAGATTTCTTTTTGCTCAAACGCGTGCATACCGCTCTGGAGAATCCCGGAGCCTCCTATTAATGGGCACCGGGGGCTGTTTCCTGCGGAAAGCGGCCGGACCGTGAAGCTGACCACTCACTTCAAATTAGTGCAGGGGTTAATAATTTTTTGTGAAGCTTTACCTACATTCCGCATGTACCTTCACGGCCAGACAACTTCACCTTAAACATTACACCCACGGACCAATATTACTACGAGTAGTACATGTGCTAATAACATGCTCCTGCTGCTGCTTGCCTTAATCTTCCCTCCCCCCCCCCCCCCCGGTTTGGACCACAAAACACTTTTTCCATCTTCTCCTTGGTCTTCTTACTACTTGACCTCTATAACTCAACGCTATCTTCGCCTGATCTACCTACAGTCTTCTCCACCTAATCCTTCACCCAGGCTAAGTTTATCACATATTTTAGAACCTGTTTTGCCTAATCACACAGACCTACATCCTGCAAAGAGTTATAAAACACGTCAACAAAATTTTACTGCAGACACCCAAAACCACACTTGAATTAAATAAATTTAACGGAGTCTGTATTAATTACGTGGACTGAAAAAATCACTTGATCACACAGATTTCATGACAACGTTCAACATACGAAAATCTAAAAACGTAAAAATCGATCACTAAATAAAAATCTATATGCCAAGACTGGCGACATTCACTTTATGCAGACCTACTTAACATAGACGCATGTGACGTAAATCGACATTTCCCTCCCTAAAACAGATACAGGCCACGACTGAACTGCGTATCATAGCGATGGAAATCCGTAAACAATAGGTCAATAAATGACAGCATTTGTAATGGTTCGGTTCAGACTCGACGCAGGATCACAAAATTTGAAGGCCAGCATGTTGCGCTGGTTATGGGGAAAAAAGGAAAAATAAAAAAACCATTACGTATTATATTTACGATCTGATGAAATACTGAAAACCACATGGCACAATCCTAACGCTATTTTCAAATGTCACGTACCACGACAAGAATGTTTCATTACTGTGGCATGATGAAGCTATAGCATTACGAGTGAGTAATCTATATAGAGCACAGGGCAATTCGGACGGCAGTGCAGAAGTCGCTAAGCCGTTCAGAGACTTCCCATGTTGTAGGCCCACGTTAGGAACAGCCCATGGTCTAACTGTCTTTATTATTGACTAAGTATTTCCACGCGATATGGAAAGGAAAAACAGAAAAAGTCGCCATATGTAAACATTTCCTTGTACTTAATTATGCATCATACAATGACAGCGTATATGGAAGAGGACGCACAGTTCCACACATTCGTAAGCACAGCGCAAGATGCAAGTAGGTTGTCAGTTTCACGTCTCCGGCAGCCAATTCCTCTCGCATATAATGCTCCATGGGCCCCCGAGGCAGTCTGGGAGTAGCGACGAAGACAAATATCACTGAAGATTACTCTCTTCCGAGATGCGACGCTGTATATCCTGGTAGACAAAGGCGACGATACCATACTGTAACCTGAAGATAGCAATTTCCTCTGACCTCGGTACCTTATCAGACTAAGCAGCAAGCGTCTGACAGCCTATGATCAGCGAGGATGAGGTTCTTGGAGCGGCGCAGCTGAAGTCTTCTAGTAAGTTACAACGTGTTGACCGAAAAGAGAGTTAGCGGAGTTTCGAAAAATCGTATCGTCTTGATCTTGAGGGGACTGCTTGACCCTCAAGAACTACTTCAGAGGATACTTCGAGGCTTGGAAGGCTCTATGGAGCGGTGTGTGCCTTCCGATGGAAATAATTTTGAAAGTGGTAACACACAAACACTGCAACTTCATTAACAAAGTGCTTCTTTGAAAACAGCAACACGTCGTACTTGCTCCACCGCTCTACAACTTTATGAGAATGAGTGTAAATCAGTGGCGTACCCAGAAATTTTGTTCGGGGGGGGGGGGTTCAACAAATTCAATTGAGGACAGAGAACAGAGAGAACGGGGATCTGGGAGCGGTAGCCCCCTAGTCAGGGGTTCTGGAGGCAGCTGTAATTTGGTACAAGAGATTTCATTTCATATAGTAAAATTTTCTTAATTTTTGGTACTTTCCTATTTATGATGACAACCAATTTATTTGTCATTGCTAATGTAAAACAACTGCCAACCTAGGTCGTTTTAGAATTGTACTGCCTTTTTTCCGAACATCTTGGGGTGTTGCCGTCCTAAATTCAGCAATTTTTAACAGTTTTCACAATCGGGTTGAGTTTGGCACGATTTTGGAGGGCCTTCGGAATTTCGGGAAGGGGGGGTTGAACCCCCCCTCGGTACGCCACTGGTGTAAATTATTACCCCCTTTACCGTTTCACTTCCGCAATCACATTTCCTGCTGTACTTGCAGATATCTTGAAACTTCTATTCAGAGACACCCTAAATTCTGCGAAAGTACTTTAAAACAGAAAACAGCCGTCACCTTGTTATCCTTCCCCATCATTATTTATAAATAATGTAATTTCAAATTGGGGTTATTTAACGTTTGCAGTTGAAACAGGGCCAGCAAATAAGCAACAAATGACAATTAGGCCTACAGCTTGCTGAACTGTGATTATGTTGGAAATGCCCCCTGTCAAAAATGTCTCTGCGTCACATGACGTTTCGAAAGTTGGGTCCACCGCATTTTACACTTGACCGACAGTCATTGCCCCGAGAAATGTAGCCAATTACTGCTTTAGGCAATACTCTAAAAAAAAAATAAGCCTACCTTTAACTGCTTAATTGGCAAGTCGCGCCAAACGCATCTCACTATCACTACATAAAACAAGAAATAAACAGGATACTAAGTTTTTACTAACGGTGAAATGAAGTTCACGCTTAATTTGTAATGAAACGGCCTTGTTGAAATCATGCTTGCAGTTTGCAAAACGATGTCCGACGGGGTATCTAAATTTGTTTCACCCAAAAAGGCATCATTTCAAGCGGTGGTATTGAAACTGTTGACTTTTAGGAGCTCCAAAAGCACATTTTCTTTATAACGAAATTGGTGAATACAATTTGGACGATCTTTTATTTATTTTTGTTATTTTTCTCTCCACCTTGTGCATGACAAGCGCTGGGTTATTTTCATCTACATCATTAATAACAGAAAGTTGCTTTTCAAAAATGTGCGTACATTTCATTTATCGAAATACAAGTTATGTTTCAAAATGGTTAATTTCATTTTTCTATCCAAAACATGCACCTTTACTTTACAGGGGTGCCGCGAAAATTCCGATTTAGTAACAAGGGCTCCAGAGATATTAAAGGGTCTGGGGAGGAAAATAAGGTCTGAAGTAAAAAGTGCGGAGACTTTATTGACTAGAACTGCCCTCTTCTGGGTTATTACGTAGCGACTATTGGTAAATTATTACCGACGTTTCAGAACAACCTACAGGGTCCCATCTTCAAGGGTCAAGATCAAACCTGAAATAAGCTTGTAAAATGTGCCCCCTTTTTATGCTTGCAATAAGTCGAATGTGAAGCAGCACCATGTATCGTTGGTTTTGTTTTCTTTTGGTTCTTCTTGATCCTTGAACAAGGAATCCAATAGGTTGTCCTGAAACATCGGTAAGAAATAACCACCAGTCGCTGAGTAATAAAACAAAACAGCGCAGTTCTTACCTACGTCGAGGCGGAAGCCTGAAATCACGCAATTTATTGACTAGCCCTAAATATTAGCTAGCTTCACATGAAGGATTTTACTCTATGGAGTTAGAGTCCATTGTTGACTCAGAGCGTTAATAAACAAGAAGTGAATTATATTATTTCTGTTATTACTATTATCATTATTGCTGTTGTTGTTTATGATGAATATGATTATGATGTTTGAAGTAGTTATACGTCACGACAAGCAAAAAACTGGCAAAGGCAGTACGAATTCGTCCTGTGCCGGGTATTTCTTTTCACGCGCCCAATTGTGCTAAAAGTCAGGGAAACGATGACACATCTGACAGGAGAAGCAGTCACCTCAGTCATTGGCGTGTACCTCAAAGATGCCGTCACTATGCCTGCATAATAGCACCCCACGTCACAGCACTGGACTGCAGTCACATCTACGACTCTGGTTATCACTGTGGGTCACATACAATAAATCACAAAAACTCCCAAACACAGTAACACGCTTTACGATCTCTTTACAACTTCCCGTTTTTCATCGTCCTTTCATTTGTCACCCGTCACTGCAGAAGAGGCGGAGGATACGTCAAAATAAATTACATCTTAATGGCCTTGGTGTTCATTTTATTGTAAACACAAATTTATTTTCTTTCGTATTGTATGGTTTGCTTCAAAAACTGGAGCTAACAATGGAAACGTCTACTGAGGTTTAAGGTTCAATGACGGTGAACACTAACACTATGTCTTAAGGAATGTAACGCAGTGTGGTCTGGTTCATAGGTGGGATAGTTTTGGAGGAATGTGGTGCCTCCATTTTAAGGTATCTCAATAATGAAGGCAGCAGACTCCTCCGAAACGCCTGTATCTATTATCATCTACCGCACCAAAAAGACGATTTTCTTAAAAGCCTATTAGGGTTCACAAAGTATTACTTTCCTCGTATATTTCGTTCTAAGCTGAAAAAAGCCTCAATCAAGAACACGCATATTTTATACATGTGAGAATGCATATTCTTGGACAAGAAAGATAATCAAGAACAAAGGGACAAATTACTTTTCCTTTGTATTTCGAGTGGGTGGGGGGGGGGGGGCTAGGCAAGTGGGAGTTATTAAGCGATGTTTACAGTATTTAGAGCAGGGATGCACAAATCCCGGGCGCCAGGTCGCGGTGGCGACTCAATTTTATAAGGTAGGGCCACTGTATTGAACCAGCTTAAAGTCACCCTTCTGGTACTTAGAATTTTGAGATGCCTCCTACATTTTTGGAAAATTTGTGCACTCGCCATGTAGACTATACACTGTCGAAGTTTAACGTGTGAATACAAATAGGCAGCATTAGTGAAACCCGAAGCTGTCGAAGAGAAACCTGTCCCAATGTCGTCTGTCCTACACAAATCCCATACGAACTACCCTGGGACCGAACCGGACACCGCGACAAGAAGCTGGCAACCAACCGTCTTAGCTGTGGCACGGCCTACCGCGTATCGCTCGGACTGAAGCTGTCACGAACAGAAAGAACCTTACAAACATAACTCAGAAGTTACATACAAATAAGCCACTTTCTTGCGTCACCTGCAGTGTCTGTTGCATGACGAATTACTTGTAATCATAACGGACAACAATAAATTTGTCCCTGTCCACATCACGAAAGCACACACGAGTAGGTATAGTGCTTCTCATCCTTAACTTGGCACTAGACGGAGGCAAGTGGTAAACTTCACACCCGGGCCGCTTTATCCCCGAGAAAGCACATGGTACCCACTGAATAGGAGGCTAGGTGGGCCCCACAGCCGGTCTGGATGGTTTCGGAGAAGAGAAAATCTCTCGCCCCTGCCGGGATAAGAAACCCAGAAACAATCAGCCCACGGCCAGTGGCTACACCGACTAAGCTATCACGCATCCCGTAATCAAAATATGCCATGTTAAACTAAAGACGCAATTAGCACTTCAAAGGAAAATAAATAAATGCTTCACAGATATAATTCAGTACCTTTAGTAAAGACTCTATCTAGGCGCATTCGCAAAATTGCGAAAAGCGATTGTTAGCTTCGTCATGTCTGTCTGTCTGTCTGTCTGTCTGTCTGTTTGTCCGCAAGGAACAACTCGGCTCCCACTGGACTGATTTTCGTGAAGGCTGATATTTCAGTATCTTTCAAAAATCGTCGATAAAGTCCAAGTTTCACTAGCATTGGACAAAAATAACGAGTACTTTACATAAAGACCATTTCACATTTTTTATCGTATCTCGCTCAGTTCTTCTTAGAATGAAAAACATTTCGGACAAAAGTTGCACAGGAAACAAAACACATTTTATGTTCAATAACCTTTTTTTTTTTAAAAAAAAATCGTGAGTTTATGAGATAAGGTGTAAATTTACTGTACGGCCGGCCAGTCCATAGATGACGACATGACGCATGCGCACTGCATGATGAATACCCAAGGCTTACTTACTTACTTACTTACTTACTTACTCACTCACTCACTTACTTACTCTATCGAGAAGAGTCCCTCTTGAGAAGCTACGCGATTTTCAGCTATTCAAGAAATTCCCCGCATTTTACGAGACCCGGAGGTTCATTACCGCATCCACAAGTGTCCGCCACATATCCATAGCCCTGAGCCACCTCCATCCAGTCCCATCCTACTTCCTGAAGATCCATCTTAATATTGTCCTCCCATCTACGCCTGGGTCTCCCAAGTAGTCTGTTCTCCCCAGATTTCCCCACCGAAACCCTGAATATGCCTCCCCTATCCCCCCATACGCGCTACATGCCCCGCCCATCTCATTCTTCTCGATTTTATCACCCGAACAATATTGGGATACCTAAGGCTACAAACACATATTCAGAATATGTAAAATTATTGCTTTTCTACAGCAAGAATGGTTGCACGAACGCGCCTCAATGTTACGCGAGACGTACAGTGCCTCTAAGTTTCAGAATCATATTTTAAGTTGATTTGAAAGTTGGAAGACCTAAGACCGAGGTTTTCGTTCACAACACACGAATACAGTGTGGGGCGCGTCGGCATAAATCAAGGGTCGGCAATCCGTGACCCAACATCAGCTGACAAATTCTGATTTGTGGATCGCAATGTGTGTGGGGGGGGGGAATACATAAAATACACTAAAGACCACATTAATGAATAGGTTACTAAGCCTTAAGCATTTACGCAACAAATTATCGAACCCAGTAAGACACATTAAACTACAAAAAAATTGCCTGTTATTTTATGTGGATCACGTGTCATTCATCGTTAATAAAAAAAATCGTGATTTCATTGATCCACCCTGCCAATTTAGGCAACAGGTTCCTCTAGTATGTCGGTATACGCCTACAGAATACACGGCGTCACATCCCAGAAGACAACTTTCACATTCAGCGCCGTCGAAACCACACACCTTGCAAGCATTTCTGCCTTCACATTCAAATTTCATATCCGTAGGAGTTTCTCGGCCAGCAAAGTAAATTAATAGCACCGAAGCAAGCAAATGTGACAGGATATTGAAATTAACTGCCCCTTTCTAACAGGGTTCTTGCGAGCCAAAACTCCTATTAGCCATCAGCAGTTCGCCACTAAACGTAATGTACTAATAGTCACTCGGAATGTGTCCAATAAACGGGTGGAATGTTCAGCACTGCAAATACAGCCTATTTGTTCCGCTGAAACTGTTTAAGCATAGAGAGCTTCCCCCTCCCACCCGACGCTTGGCACAAGTCCCGACGAACTGTTAACATGCCGTACAAGTCTCTCTCGTGACACGCTGCTAATATTTCTGCGAATATCAACCGGCAACGGGCCACCCGGAAGTACCACCGTGACGTCACAAGGGCAAATGACGTCAAGGTACTACGCAACCTCCTCAAGCAGCAAGGTGAATGTCGTTCAAAAGACATGCGATTGATCCACATAACAAACCTCAGATTACATGTTGAGCGCGACAATTCTTTAGCGCATATTTTATTATGCGTCAGTTGCACTAAATGCGTAATATCAACACATAACGACACGGACGTGTTAGCATGTTTTGACTCCGAAGCTTCTCAGTCGATTTAAATGGAAAATTAACTTTAAGAAACCACACCAAAAGCCGTTGGGAGAAACCGATTTTAGTGTGTACCGGTCAGTACTCACAGCCTAGCTACACGACGCTCATATTAAAATTCATAAATTCTGAAGCGGTCCGTATTTACCGTGTTCTAACTTAAAATCACAAAGTAATAAAGCATCAACTTTGTACTTTGGGTGAATGTATTAAACCTTCTTTATTTATCGGAGATAACGATGTAAAAAGATACAAAACGGCTGAATACAATCCTTACTGTACAGAGACGGTGTTATAATCTCAGTAATTGACCAAATTAACGCACAAATTCTTGTTTTATAATACGTTTTTTATATTCCCCCACATGTTTCGAGCATTATATGCTCATCATCAGGAGGTCAAAATTGTATTATATGTATAGCATCCGGTATCATCACACTCTGTAGGTGGTCGTCCGGTGCACAGGTGCACCGGACAGAGTGTAATGATACCAGATGCTGTATACTACAATTTGACCTCCTGATGATGAGCACAACAGTGCTCGAAACGTGTGGAGGAATATAAAAAACTTATTATAAAACAAGAATTTGTGCTTTAAATTGGTCAATTACTAAGTTTACACTGAGATGCGCGGTCACAAAAACAAAAGAAATCGTAAAAAACGACACACACACAGAGCTCTCACTAATATCTTAAATTTTCCTTGGAGCCCTTGTTTGAAAATGCGTATTTATTTGAATAAAAAATTATAATTTCCGACTCCCTGAGTATATTCTTAGTTAGCTCTGACCAAAGAAGGTTTGCGTCAGAAGATCTGTGTCTGCCACATACGTACACGAAGATTAATAAGACACAAAATAGCAAAGAATGCATTTGAAAAACGGTGTACTGTAATGAAAGACAACTTACGACTAGGGGCGGGATTGATGACTGTTGCTTGAGTCTACTTTGTTCGTAAAGGTAAACAGGTACAGTACAGCTGTCGCTGTGCGTGACATTAAGAGGTACAGCTCCACTCATTCTTAACCTCGCTACTAGATAGTAACAAATCAACACGACCTTTGAGAAATATTTACTCAAAAAATCACATACGAAAGAGGAAGCTAAAATATTGGGTTTGTTTCTGTATAGCTAACAATTATGATCTATTTCTATGGGAAGCAAACGCAAATTAATTTCTTCATATCCAAACAGCTACAAGAAGAGCTCAAAGGCACATAAAATGACATAAAAGAGCGAAAACATCATTACGAGAATGATCAGAGCTACAGCCAACTAACACAGATAAATTATTTAAAGAACGGCTTCCACCAGACGGCTACGTGGCATGATTACGGAGAATAAGTACAGGATTTAGCTTAAAGAAATCCAATCGAAAGAAATAACTTGCATCCCAAATAAAAAGGGGACGAACCTAACATTAAAATGCACCAAAAGGAACTGTGGTGAAATAAGCAGGCTTGAAACGCGATGATACAAATAAATATTCAACAATCTTTAGGCAGGATAAATTCGACGGGAAGGGGATAATTTACACGAGAAAGAAACAGAGGTAAAATAGTCTAATAATAGAGTTCACTTTGTTGGAAGTTTAATCATTTACAGTGAAATTAGCCGCTCTAGCACATAAATGGGAAAATAATAAAAAATGCTGGTGAAAGAATCCCTGTTGAAAGAGTCCGTTTAGACGACTGCGATAACGACATAAGAATACAAAATTCGTCTCGGGAAATAGTAGCTGATTTGGAACGATAAAATAACAGAATTTTCTTATTTCGGAGAAGAATCGTCAGGTTCCGTATCACCACTCGAAGGACAGATAAAATTCAACACGTTTAATAAGAATCTTGGTAAAGTGCCTAAGACGGGGAAGTCTCGTCAATGCAGTAGCGACGATACAGAGCATAAATAATACATACGTTTCTTACATTATGTACTCGGAAAATTCTCTAAATCTAACTGAAGCAGAACGAAAAAAAGACGTCTATTACTGTCTAAACTACGGACTAAGCTATCCGCGTTATAACATTTAAAGTAACAATGACCTTTGCTTTACTTCATTAAAATACAATACAAGAATTATTATTTAAAACGAGTAAAGTACAAACTGTTTTAGAAATAAAATTATTTTTGCCACTCCTCACAGAACAAGTGGAAAATGCCTGGCGACGGTGTCGAATTTGGGTCCGAGGACAGCATTTTAGTACACAGGGATCTACTTCATGTTCGCGGTGAAGAAAAGTTAACAAAATCCAAAACGAGGACCGCGAAATTTGAAACAGAACATTACTGAATGCAGTCAGACGCGCTAAAAAAAATCCAGCTATTCAGATATACGAAGCATCATCACCAGGCTAGACATTACTGCCTCCTGTATGAACATGGCCGTTTCCCGCTGTTTAAAAAAAAAAAAAAAAAAGGAAGTTGTGACACACAAAAAGTGAGTTCTATAGAACTGAGACTTTTTTTCTGGCTGTTTCAGTGTGTTTACGGTAACAATTTTCGCAAGTTACGAAACCCAGCGTACTATAAATATTTTCGAATACAAGCACGAAAAGTACAGAAAGAAAAGAAATAAAAACAAAACCAGAGACAAGAAGAACAAAACACGGGACTGTAAGAAAGAAAAAGAAAGAAAGAAAGAAAGAAAGCCATACACTATGAGAACCGATAAAAAGAAAGGCAGAAAAAACATAAAGAAGCCGGTAAAGGAAAAGAAAAGATAGCATAATCCTTTTTATAAATAGTGCTAAAATACCATCGAAAGAAAAAATAAATGGCCAGAGAAGAAAATAAACATCCATATGCAGATAGTGGTGAAACACGTTCCCAAGTGCTAAACGTCGGTGCTGATAACAGCTGTGTTCAAACAACACAAAAGGAGTCCACAATTTGACACAGTCATCGTTCGCCTTGAAAAGTCGTAGAGTTCCGTTAATCAACACGAACTGGAGTGAAGTCTGCATCTGCAGAAAAATGTACATCCGGGAGGTGAGACCTGTTCAAAGTCCAACGACTGGGAGATCGTATCAAGCCAACGATTAACACATCGTGAAAAGCACATTTACACTACACTTTGGGAACAACGGGGAGACAGAGGGGTCAATCAGAAACAACGTTTTCCGAGAAATCTAAAGGAATCAAGATCGCGGAATTTGGATCTATACTACTTTTAAGTGGAGGTACACGGTGGCGAGTTTGGTTGACGGACTGCGATACAAGCCGAAAAGTCGACGGTTCGAATCCCGATGACGTCATTGGGATTTTTCATTGACTATGATCGAAAAGAGTAAGAGGACTAATGGTGAGGTAAATATCAGTCATGAAACTACAACTATGATAGTATGGATTTATGGTAGTATTTAATAGCAAAAAATAACATGTTTCGGCCAATAGCGGCCATCTTCAGGTTATTACAGTTTTGCTCAGAGTATCATATATATGCCTATATTGCGAGGTGATGCTGAGATCTCATCATCGTTACGCGTTACAGGATATCTCCTGGAGGGTTAAGGCGGCCGGTGCGTACGGCTGACAACCTTGCCACCTTCATGTGTCGATTGTCTAGAATTTTTCGGAGCCTGTCAAGGCCTGTAGACAGAATGCTCTTTTACCTTTACCTTTACATCTCTTAAGTGTAGCAGCGTTCAAAGTACTATCCACGAGTTTCAAACAGTCGTTTTCGAACTGGTTAGCGAATCACTTAGACGTGCGTGAAATTTTTCGGGATCTCACTAAAATGCTTGGATGGTTGTAAGAAAGTTCATAAAAACGAAGAAATGGGTTCTGCGGCTGTTGGGTCGTTTCATGAAAATGTATACTTCTGTAAGATGAGGTGTCTACAGTTGTAAAAATCCCACTATATTCTATAAGTGAATGGGTACGCCAAATTGCGGAAAAAAGAAACATAATTCTTCCACACTTAGCGCTGAAATGATACCACCTCGCTTAAACAAATCCAACGTTTAAACTGCTAATCACACTACCTCCCCAAGGGGCAACGTTCTGCCTCAGACGCTTTGAACCAGTGCGTTAGTCAACAGGTTCCCTGTATTCCACACAAGTACAATGCGCTTTACCTGTGTTTTTACCTATATTAATAACTGAGGATGGTCCACACGACCGAGACATGTAGCACCCACTGACGAAACTAATACAATTTGTTGTGGTTTACGGTAATACATACGCCAATATTGATATGTCGTACCACAGCGGGATGAATTCCACAAAAATTCTCTATACAGATGCGACACAAGTGTCACACGTATCTGGTCTAGAAGAACATGTCCCTCAAACCCACAAACAAACTTGGTCATTTCATCACAACTAATATAAATTCAATTCACACACAAACAATCGCCATCAGCATATTATCAAGGTGAAGAATTGGTCTTCCTGCCTGAAACTACGCGCAACGCGTGTTTTTTTAGAGTTAAGGACTTCGTCCAACGGGTTCGTGCCAGTGCCTTACTCTGTTTATTTTCATTCTACCTGTTTTGCTCCAGTCATTATTGGTTTCGCATCACACCAAGATCAAGCCCTGGACTGCATAAACATTTACGTCTCTGCTGCGTTACCGATAATTTTATGTCCATTTCTGCCACAAGGTGAGGAAGAAGAAGAAGAAGAAGAAGAAGAAGAAGAAAAAGAAGAAGAAGGCATAATATAAGTTTAACATAGGTAAGCATATTGTAAATTGTAATTTTCAGAAAAACATCACACCCTGAAAATGTTTTTATTCCCGGGTACTTGAGAGGGAAAACGGTAACTCGCACTTCTCACTTCTGCCCACGCGCTGTGTTGTTAGGATACAAAATGGCCTAAAAGTTAACTGAAAACGGTGAGTCTATTACCGACTCCAATTTCTTCATTTCTGTAAAAAAAAATCTCAAATTATTTTCAATTCTTTATTTTATCATAACAATGCACTTGACTTGGGGCCGCGGTTGCCTAGTCAGTATAGCAGAGTCTTCGTCGCGGTAGGTAATTTTAATGACATTTTTATTCCCCAATTCCCGTTACAGCTGACATAATTTCAAATCCTTCGCAGGGAAATAACAAATATTTTTACTGGCAAGAACTCCACGTTACCCCTAATACAATGATCATCCGATTCTGCAGGATCTAACTTCAGAAAAAAAAACATTTTTTTTTTTTTTACAAATTACCTGTACATAATCTACTGAGTAGTTCCTAGATAGTGTAAACAATTGTTTGTATTTGTATAAATTATTTTAAAGCGTCAGTCTGAACGTAAGGGAATATATGAGCGGGAAAATTTTCGGCAGGCATTTAGACGGGGGGGGGGGGGGGGCAGAATTTTTTTTGTGTAAAAAAAGGTTGTTTCAGGATTATAAGACAACCGTGAAACACATTAGAGACGATTCTTTTTAAATTCAAGTTGGGGGGTTATG
>Ga0131853_10013600_pt1 | contig 14923 bp, 33 predicted proteins | sample TergutLab28metaG_FD_92764 | JGI IMG/M metagenome (GOLD analysis project Ga0131853, IMG submission 92764) | Labiotermes labralis P1 segment gut microbial communities from Petit-Saut dam, French Guiana - Lab288 P1 (version 2) (version 2) | ecosystem: Host-associated > Arthropoda: Insects >... | reverse complement strand
TTATATTATATTATATTATATTATATTATATTATATTATATTATATTATATTATATTATATTATATTATATTATATTATATTATATTATATTATATTATATTATATTATATTATATTATACGCACTCTTTCGGTCGTGTGCAAAATTTGACTTGTGCCGGACTCAACGTAACTTATGAGTAAGTCGAAAAATATATGTACCAGTTTTGGTTACAATCAGACGATAATAACTTGAAGGACACTTCAGAGGAAGATTTTCGTAATTCGCTAAATATTTAATGCAACGAAAAAATATATCGAACAAAACAGTGGGTAAACTGAACGAACTGATTGCTACTTGTGTCTCATGCGTTTAGGAAAAACTAAAAAATAATAATAAATTTTAATTTATGACATCAACAAATATACTGTGCCTGAGGAAAACCAGCAATAGCATACATTATATCAAAACTCTGACATTTCAACTTTAGAAGGGCCATTTGCAAGTAGTCACATCAATTGTACAGGACATCGTATGTAAATATCTACATGAAAGGCAAATACGCACATAAAGTGCAACAATTATACAGGGTCAAGTCTTTTATATATCCAACTGAATGTACAAATAATTTGGTCTAGGAAAATATTAAAACTTATATTAAAATGCTGTAAATTGTAATGTAAGTTTTAAGATTTTCATAGAACTATCTAGTTGTGCATTCAGTTGGATTATAAGATGAAGTAAATTCAGTCAAAAACACAACTATGAATATATGGCTAAATGATGGTGTTTGTTAGCAATAGAAAACTACATTTTTCGGCCTACAGCTGTCATCTTCAGGTTTTGACAACTTTCTTGCTATAAGATTTACATATAATATACATAACTCTTATACCAAGAAAGTTGTCAAAACCTGATGATGGCCGCTGTAGGCCGAACCATGTAGTTTTTCCATTGCTAATAAACACCATCATTTAGCCATATATTCATAGTTGTGTTTTTGACTGAATTTACCTCACCATATAGTTTAAACACACAACGGGATGGCGCACCTCATAATTCAGTTGGATAAATACGAGACGTGATAATATCAAGATGCACCGTGGAACTGTGAAAAAAATAATCATACAGGTTGTTCAAACAAAAGGCCTGAAAAGCCTAAGGATATTATTACCCGAGACATTTTGAGAAAAACACTTCACAAAAAAAAAGTCCAATTTTCCACCATTACATTGTTGTGAATATTTTAACTTAGGCACATACATCGCGGTAGCTAATATCTTTACAATACGAATATTGTATCATCCGGTAAAAATGCAAAGAATTTTATTTGTCAGATGACACCACACGAAAAAACACATCCAGGCAACTGTAAAACACGTATCCAATAACACCACGAACAAAGGCAGCAACTAAGCCTTATCTTAGTGTATGTGTGTTTGTTTTCGGTGTAACAGCCTCCCAGTGGGCCAGGGCCTACTCATTCATGAGGTTTCTAGATCATACACAACAACACACAACATTCGGTAGGACTCCTCTGGATTAGTGATCAGCTCGTCGCAGAGACCTCTACCTAACAACACACAACCCTCACGACAGACAGACATCCACGAACGCGGTGGGATTCGGATCCAAAATCTCAGGAGGCAAGCAGCAGGAAACCGACGCCTTAGGCCGCGCGGCCACTGGGACCGGCTAACTTCATGCACAAGATCAAAACAAAATTATGGAAAATACAAAAAAATACACACATCAGTTTATATTTATATTACCGAGGGAATTAGGTCACTTTACGTAATTATGTTACAAAGAGGGGGAAAGAACACGGTCTTGATTAAGATGAGGGGTTAAATTTTTCAAAAATTCTAAGTTCCAACTCAAAATTATTCTTGCCAGTTGGATGAAAATTAAGCAATTTCAATACTGAGGACCAAAAAAGAATTGAGGGCCACCGTGTAAAATTTAATCGCCCGGATAAAGCGGTTGCTGGGATCTTCGTAGCTGTGGATTATAAAATATGAAGATAGTAAATTTTCAGTTACGTTGCTGTGACTGTTCCACATGACTGCATGCAGAGTTCAGCGCGTCTCAAAGAGAGTTATAAGGCAGTATTGTATACTAGAGGGTGAAGTAAGTTTGAGGGCGGTTCATAAGAACTGGCAACTTAAAGTGTCGTACACTATTTTGAAACAATAAAACCGTACAGATATATAGGTAGGTTTCGACATTTTTATGGGCAATGAAGGCCCTTAGGGGGGGTAGAGGTATAGTTCTATTCTTTTCAAGGACCTCGGCAAACTAGATGGGGTTAGGGGGGTCAGCCCCACGTCCCGGCTGCCTTTAATCCCGGGAAAGACCAGGTACCCATTTTACAGAAGGCTGGGTGAGCCCCAAGGTCGGTGTGGATGGGCAGAAAATCTCGTCCCCCACAGGGATTCGATCCCGGACCGTCCAGCCCGTAGTCATTCGCTATATCGACTGAGCTACCCTGCCCACCGGTATAGATATAAAAATGTTGATAATCGGGCGTATGTTATTAGTTTTTTATGGAAATGACTCAAACAATAAAATCCTTAATTTCCGCACAATTTGTTCAGAACATCCTGTATAACAAAGATGATACACAGGGTGTCAAATATCTAATTAACACGGGCCAATGATGAAGAATTTTTAAAATTCTTAGGAACTAATTATATTTTATTGAAACAGTGGGCTATGAAATTGTGAATTTACATGTTGTGACAAACGTTTTGACAAAACAAATTAAAAATAAAAAAGAATATTTTTTTTTTAATTTTCGCCACGTTCTGAATGTTTTATTCGTTCTTTTAGGTTATTCCCCAGCGTCCGAATCACATATGCCAAAGTTTCGGCACACCGTGTCTGTTCCATCGTCATAGATAGCTCACACCACATATCAAGATGGAACACGGTGTACCGAAACGTCGGTATATATAATTCAGACGCTGGGGAATCGCCCAAAAGAAAGGTAATGAAATAAATTTTAAAGCTAATTAGAACATTTGCCATCAATACGTCTGGCTGAAACAGAATGAAGGCATATAATTCGGTTTGACGTGCAGCAGGTTGAGGGTAGTGTAACCCAGCCCTGTGAAGAAGGTCTAAATGATACAACTCTAATCGGAAACGGCGATAATGATGACGATGATCATCATAATCATCAAGGCTTGGACCCTTTGATCCGTTCCGTCTCCACAGTTACAGCTGTTCACGCCATCGCTTCTTCGGTCTTCCAATTGTTCTCCTTCCTTGTGGTCTGTAGTGGTATAATTTCAAAAGGATTCGGCTTTGTGGCATTCTTTGCAAGTGTGAAAGCCAGTTCCGTCTGTATTCATCTATCTTGTCTAGTATGCCTCTAATCCGCAGTTCGCGGCGTATGTAGTCATTTGTTTTGTGGTCATAAAGGGTGTAGACTGCCAGAGGTCTCAGTAACTTCATTTCTGCCGTTTCAAATGATAATGATAAACACATCATTCTTATAATAAAACTAACCAGACGCACGAATTTCTCAAATTTATTTTCGGAATAAAACTCTACATGTTTCGGACAGTTCCTCCGTCCATCATGAGTACTTTTCACTGTACACACAGCAATGGTATATGTCATACAGGTTTGCTGACATTTTGCGATCAAGATCCGTCCTGACACTGTTCGCAAGCTGTACAGGGATGCTGATAAGTCCTTAGCCCGACCAGGAAGGAAACAAGCTAATATTTCTGTCAGAATGGCGTGAATTTCCTTCGGCGCCTTGCCTTGCAGGAAAAAACAAATTATGACAACTCGAGTCTCGATGTTGCTGAAATCGCACACGTCCTTGATATACTTCGGAGCTTGTTTCCTTCCTGGTCGCGCTAAGGACTTATCAGCACCCCGGTACCATTGCTGTGTGTACAGTGAAAAACGGATGATGATGGGCAGAGGAACTGTCCGAAACATGTAGAATTTTGTTCCAAAAATACATTTGAGAAATTAGTGCATCTAGTTGGTTTTATTATAAGAATTTATCACGATGCACGGTCACCTGAAAGTCAAAGTAAACATATCACTAAACTATTAGAGTGTGGATAAACTTAACTTGTACAGAGGGAATGTAAGATCAGTGATATATCCGAGCGGAAAATCCGTAAAAGGCTGGATGCACAGGCATCAGGAGCGGCCTACCTCTCACTACAACACACGAGTGCGCTAACTAGATATTATTCTAAAATACCGAACAAAAGATTAGTTTTCCCGACGATTTGATTGTCGATCTAATTACCACTAAACATATATATTTCTTGTGGCGCTGCGGCCCTACGCGGGCCATGGTTTCCCCATTCATGAGGTTTCTAGATCACACAAAACGACGCGACACAATCAGTAGGACTCCTCCGGACGAGTGATCAGCTCGTCGCAGAGACCTCTACCTGACAACACACAACACTCACAACAGAAAAACATCCATGCCCTCGGTTGGATTCGAACCCAATATCTCAGCTGGCTAGCGGCAGCAGAGCTACGCCTTAGAACGCGCGGCTACTGGGACCGGCTATAATTATATAATTGCATTGGCGAGTGTCCGAATAAAAGTGAGTTTTATCTTTAAGGAGTCAACAGACCGTCTCTTCAACCCTTTGTCCGTCTAAAAGTTATTTCAAAAGAATTCTAAGAAGCTGAAAATTTGATAGAAATTGAAGCACGGAACCCTACCGGAATGTTAGTCTTGTGTGGGAGGTGTTACTGCAAGATTTATTGGTTTGTCTGTCCACGTCCAATTCTATTGACGAAGTTAACTAATTCACGCGCTGATCCACATAGTATATAGCTATGATACTCGCGGGCAAATATGCAAGTAATCTGCAGGCATATAATATATTCTTAGAAGGATATTTTGCAGTTAAAATTTCGCTGAATATTTGGGTCACGAACACGAAGAGCTAGATAGATGTTGCTGGCAAATCATGAGATTGCAGTTACAGCTTCAGAACTTTGACTGCTATGTGGCGTAACGCAGACCAACTAAATTCTTACAAATTAAACACATTATATAAGATAGTTTGGGAATAGTCCCGGAGAGGAAGGAATTTAGTGTTTTGGGAGGGTTATGTCGTATCAGGAAGAGGTGGATAGGTCGGGCTAATCACACATCAAGAGGAGTCCTGCCGAGGGTGGTGTGCGCAATGATAGCCAGGTCCGGAAGGAGAGGCCATTAATCACATAAAATAAAGGTACAGTGCAAACGTGCACAGGCACTGAGACACAGTAAAGGACATACGGCACATAGTGGGAGTAAATGTATAGATCTACTCATTCGTGACCTCAGAAAGAGAAGGGGGTGAGGGGTCAGCGTCAAGTTACGGCCGCTCTTTACCTACAGAAAAGAGCCGGTAACCCTTTTACAGGAGGCTGGGTGGTCCCCAGGGCCTGTCTGGAAAGGTGCGGAAAATCTCGTACAAAAGGGATTGGATACAGGGATTTTAAAAAATATAGCTCGGTACCTATACTGACTGAGGCAACCGCGAAAATCATGAGTCAGAATCGGCACGAAATGCCTCAGGAAGAAAACAGGAATCAGAATATTTTTGCGTTTGGTGCACACACACAAACACACACAATACACGAACACACAAACACACCACACACAAACTCAACAAAAAAACACACCTAAAAACCGACATAAACAAAACACACACACAAAAATGACACACAAAAAACACTACACACACATCACACACACACACACACAACAAGCAAACAAACACACACCAAACACGTATCATACATATAATCAAAACACACAACACTCAAAACACACACATCACACAAAACACACACACCACAAACACACAAAACCCACACACACGCATCACACTCACACAACGCACACACACAACACAAACACACAACAAACACAAAAAAACACAAACACACCATACCAAACACAAAACACAAAAAAAACACACACTCTACACACACAACACACATACCCCCCCCCACACACACACACACACACAAACACAAACACCAGAGCAAACACACAAAAAACACCACACACACACAACACTTAAACACACAATCCACACACACACACACACACACAAACTATAGACACTACACACACACAAAACCCAAACACACACACACCACACAGACAAAACCTACACACACCAAACTCATAACCCACACACAAACACACACAAAACACACAGACACAAACACACACCACAGCACACACATATATAAACACCACACAAACGCACATTACTTACGTACACAATCCTCACACAAACACACACACATCACACTATAAAAATTACACACACATACAACAAACCAAACACAACACACACAAAACACACACACACCACGCACACCACACAAACAACAGATACGGACAACACACAGACACATACAACAAACCCACACAACGAACAACACACACACAAAATTCAAACACACACACCACAGACACAAAATACCCATATACACCAAATATACAAACAAACTTCACACACACACAACACACACCACACACACACACACCACAAACCCTCAACACACACACAACAAACACACAATCCACACACACAAAAACATACAAACCAAATATATATACCACAAAAAAACACACAAAACAAACCAAAAGCGCACACACATACCACACTAACAAACATAACATATAGAAACACACACACACGCTACACACCTACCCGCAACACACAAACAACACATATAACAAAAGGAACAAACACACACACACACACAAACACACAAGCGTCTCACACACACACACACACATAACACAAACACACCAAACAACAAAGACACACACACACCACACAAATAACATTCCCACACATAAAACACACAACACACCCCCACAAAGAAAGACCACACATAAAACATAACCCACACACAAATAAAACACACCTCACACACACACAAAAATCATACACACACACACACACATATCAAACAAAAAGCACCAAACACGTAACACAAAAATCCACCACACTAACAACAAACAACCACACACACACAACACAGACCCACACCAAACACACATCACACACATAAACAACACACAACACAAACACCCACACACAAAAAAACACACACACACAAATACCACACAAAAACATACACACTTGGGGGCCAAACACACAAAAACACACACCACACCCAAAAGCACACAAAGCACACATGTACATAAAACACAAAAATACAAATCGCACATCACACACTACAACACACACACACACACACAAATATCAAAAACACAATTAACACACACAAACCACACACAAAAACCACACAAACAACACACACACCACACAAATGCGCATACCACACACACCCAATACACAAACACCACACACACAAAAACCGCACACAACATATACACTAGAGAAAAATATAAACCACACACACAACACACAAAATTAACAAAAACACCACACACACCAAACACAGACACACAACACAAACAAACACACACAACTCCACACACACACACACATACACACACAAAAACTAAATGCTCACAAAAAACACACATTACACACACAAACACACACGAACTTCAGACACACACACAAAACACACAGGCATACACCAAAAAACATACCAGAAACACCCCACACAAACACAACAAACACACAATACACAAACAACACACACACCACACAAACCCCACACACACACACACACACCACACAAGCAAACATAACACACAAACCACACGCATAAAGAAACCACACAATCACCTCTCACACAGCACACAAGCATAAAAACAAAAACACACAACAAATAAATACCACAAACACAAACCACACAAAAAAACCCACAAACACACCAAACTCACTCTCACATCACACTCACACATCACATTCACACACCAAACAGACACGACACAAATATAAAAAACACGCACAATCAAACAAAACACACACACACCACATATACAAACATACACACATATATTCAAAATCAACATATACACCACACACTCCTATAAACCCGAAACACACACACAAAACACAAACACAAAATACACAAATATGCCACACAATTATATATATGCCACAAATAAATATTCTAAAATACTTCACAAACAACACAAACAAACACACAACGTACACACTTAGCACACACAAACAGAAACAAAACACACAAACTTAGCAAGCAAAAACACACAAACCACACACACTACACCCAAAATATACACACGCACCACACACAAAACCCACCAGACACAAACAACAAAAACAAACACACCACACGCTCACACACACACACAACACACCACATCTCACACTCACACGCACAACACAAAAAACATAACCAAACACACCACACACATACCACACAAACACACCACACCCACACACCAAACAAACACACCACATTCGCAACAAACACAGACACACTGGAAACACACGTTCACACACACACATCAAATATATATAACATTCACACACATAACTCTCACACACACACCAAACACACATACGCACACACACGCACGCACTTACACAGTAAGCAAAAAAAAACACACACAAATCACAACCCAAACACACACGCACGCAAACAACACACACAAAACCACACCCTCACCAAACACTCACACACACACAACACATGCAAAACACACACACACACACAAAGCACATACACTACACAAACTTACACACACACATAACCCACACCACAAACACACACCACCCAAACGCAGCACAAACACAGAGCACACACACACACAGCACAAATTTAACACACCACACACACTAGCACCACACAAACACACCACACAAAAATAACGCACACATACCACACACGCACTTAACCCACACCACATATCATACACAAACACACACCACAAACCCACACCTCATAATCACTCCACACACACAAATCTCACACACACGTCAAACTCAAACACACACAAAACACATCACTCGCAATACACACACAAAACACACGCACACACAAACCAAACACACACACACACTACAGAAACGCACCACAAACCACACACACATAACACATAAACACACTTCAAACAACCACACAACAAACAATACACCACAAAGAACACACAAATATCACATACACATTCAACAATCACACAAAAACACACACAACACAGACTCACATTTCACACATATTCACACACCCAACACATACTCAAACACACACCCTATACAACACAAAACACACAACACAAAACACACAACACACACACAATACGACAAACACACACACCACACACACACACACTCCACACGCACAAACCACACAAAACACACACACACCACACACACACAAAACACAACACCACAATACACACACAACAAACACAACCCCAACACACCACACATAAACAAACCGCATGCATACACAAAAAACCAAACACAAACTAAACAAAAACTGTACGCACATCGCACAGAAAACCTCACACAGCATACACAAACACACACACACAACACACCACATAGACCGAAATCACACATACATAAACACACCACACATATTCAAACAACTCACCTCTCACAAAAAAACTCACACCACACTACACACCCCATACAATACCCACAACATATAATATATTTACACCACAAAACACACCCTTACCACAAACCACACACAGAACACACAGGCACACCACACACAACACACACACAACTGCACACCACACACAAAAACTCACAACACACACAACACAAATACACATATAACACATTAAACCACACAAAAACGAACACACAGCACAAATCACAAACAACACAAACAAACCACACACACACACACTACACACAAAGAACACACACACAAAAAACTGCACGTACCGCACACACCCAACTCCCACACAACAAAAATACAAAGCACACACAACACAAACAACACACACACTAAATACACAAGATAAACCACACACAAATTACACAAATACACCACACACATAAAACAACACACACACCACACCCACACACACACACACAACCCCACACAAAAGCACAAACGTACCACACGCCCACAACTAATACACACATATTACACACACACTCCACCCACACACAAACATCACACATACAATCAAAATAACACTTCAATCACATCCTACTCAAACACAAACAACACACACACCAAACACACCACACACACACACACACCCCAAACACACACACAACACAAACACCAACATAACACACACAAATCACACACACAAAGAAGCCAAACACTCACTATACACACACCATAAAATCACAAAAAACAAAAAAATCACACACCCAAAACACACACAACACACACACATAACCCAAATAGCACACGGAAGTCACATACATCACACTCACACACAGAACAGACACACCACAAATATAAAAAAAAATTCACACTCACACCACACACACACCCAACATATACACCCACATACACACACATATTCAAAATCATAACACACACACCACACACCCCACATAAACACCACAAACACACACCACACACACACACACACACAAAACATACACACAAATACCAGAGAAACACATATCACACAAAATCGACCCACACACACACATATTCCACACGACACATACACACAACAAACACACCACACTCTAAAATACCTGTTAAACCACACATATACACAAACCACACAAACATTTTCCACACACAAACATATACACCACACACAGCAAACCCAAAAAACACACAAACACCAAACACTAAACACCACACACAACATATAAACACACACCACACACACACACACACACCATACACACACCAAACACACAGTTCACACAACACACGCACACACACACACACACACACACCACAAACCAAAAAGACACATCACACACACACGACAAAAATCATAGCCATACACGTCACTTCTACACGCCACACAAACACACACACTCACACCATATTCGCAACACAAACAGAAACATACAAATCACAAGCCCACACAGAAACACACTAGACATATACACAAAATAAACACACACCAAACACACACATCACACACACACACCACACACACATCAAAAACACACACACCATACACAAACATACAGCATGCAAAAACCACACAAACAAACCACAAACCACACACACACACGCGCACACACCACACACAAACACAAACCACAATCTCAACGAAAACTCACACACACAAAATATATGTACAAACACAAACACATAAAAACCACACATACTACACAAACACACACACAAACATAACACACACCATACACACAAACTACCCAAACGCAACAAACACACCTACCACACACACATCACAAACCACACACACAAGCACCACACCAACACACCACACAAAACACACATACACACAAACCACACACGCATATCACCCACACAAAACACCTCAACTAAACATACCACACACACACACACACACACACACATTTCAAACACACTCCACACACACACACCAATCACACAAATGCCAAAAACAGACACACGCACCACAAATATCACACACACCACATACACACACCATACACTCACACAAAAACCACACAATCACGCTGCACATGCACACCACACAAACACACACCAAAAAAAACAAACAACACACCAAATTTAACAGAGAAAACACACATCACAATCGCACATCAAACAAGCACACACATCTCACACACATCACCCATTCACACCAGACATACATTCACACACACACTACACACTCACACATACACCCCACACAATAAAACAGACAAAACACACACACGCGTAACACATCATATACACACACCACACACACACACACCAAACAAGCACACACACCAAACAAGCACACACCACTAACAACACAAACACACCGCACATAAAACACACAACAACACAAAACACAATCACCACACACAACACACTTACACACAGCTCACGCACATACCACACACCACACACACACACCAAACACACACACAAACACCACACGCACACACAAACCATACAAACACACACGTCACATCACACACACACCCACACACCCACACAACACACACCATATACACCCACACAACATATACATACATACACCACACATATTCAAACAACACACATCACACACACATACATACAAACACACACAACACACACCACACAGACAACAAAAAGGCACTCCACACACAAAACCAACACGCACCAAACTTCAGAGACACACCCACACCACACCACACACACACAACCACAAACATCAGAAACACACACCACACAGTTACACCACAAATATACAAAACACGCATACACCCACAACACACAAATATACAAACACAACACACACATACTACACACACCATATATCTCACATCCACACCACACACACACACACCACACACACACACTATACACACACATACAACAGAAACATATATATCACACACACACAAAAAACACACACCAACACAACACACCACACACCGCACAGAACAAACACACACCTTCCACTCACACCACTCACATATTCACACATACACCACACACTTTCACACACACCCCCACACACCAAAACACACAAACAACAGACAAACAACTACCACACACAAAGCACACACACCACACACACAACAAACACACATACGCAGCACACACAAACACACACCACAAACAACAGACACAAATCAAACACACACAAACCCACACACACATAACTAACACCACATACACCCACACCACAGACATGTATACTCACACAACACACCACACACACACAACACACACACCAAACACCACACACCACGCACACACGCCACACACCACACAACCACACTTCACATAGCATACAAAAAACACAGACCACAAAACACACACGATACACACACACACACGACACACCATACTCACACTCACATACAGTCACACACCACACAGACACACCACAAATATCAAAACACGCACACTCACACCAAACTCACACACTAAAACCACCCACACACACACAGCACACACAGACACAAATATTGTAACACAACACACACGCAACACACACACCACAAAACCCACGTACACACACACACACACACAATACCCACACATATCACACAAATAAACATATGACACACACACACACTTCAAAACTTTTTCCGCAACATACGTACACATCACAAACACACCTCACTCTAAAATGCCTCACACAACACGCAACCACAAAAACACACACTCTTCGCGAAAACAAAACACACAGAATACACACACCACACACACACACACACAAACAACACACAGACAAACAACACACACTACACACCACGCACAAACCACACCCATCCTAGGAACACACACACCTGACACGACACACACACATCCCATAAACACACCACACATAACACACACCACACGCACACAAACACACATAACACACCAAAAACGCAAACTCACACACACACGCCACACTCCATAACCACACAAAATCACACCACACACCACACAAACACACACCACGCACACAAGCCACACACACCATATTCGCACCACACACAGACACACAAACACACACGAAACACACCCACACACACACACCAAATATATACACCGTACACACAAACACTCCACACACATTCCTCTCACACACACACCCACCACACACACATACACACCACACACACACACCTGCATGCACATATTGCACACACAAAACCACAACCCACACACACACACACACACACACACACACAAACACACAGACACACGCAAACGCCACAAACACATCACACACTTACCAAACACTCACACACTCAACACACGCACACCACACAGACACATACAAACCACGCATTCTAAAATAACACACACATACATAACACACACCACACACACACACAATCCAAATTTACCACACACACACACTTCATACACACCACACACCACATACACAAGCAACACACCCACACACCCCACACAACACACATCACACACACATACCACACATTAACATCACCCACACCACACACCACACATATACACACAACGCACACACACACACCTCACACACCCTCCACACACACACCAAATACACACACTCCACACACACACACACACCATACACACATCACACACACAACACACACACACACAAACCAGACACACACACCACACACACGCACACACACACATACCACACGCACAACACACACACCCAAACCACAGAGCATAGACTACACAGAACGCACACACACACACCACACACATACCGACCACCGACACACACACCACACACACATTCCCACACACACCACACACACACACCCCACACAACACAACACACACACCACAAATCACATACACACACACCACCCACACACACCACTCACACACTCACACACACACACACCCCACAAACACACACCACACACAACACACACAAAACACACCCATACCACACCACACACTCACCACTCTATACACACACACACACACCACACACACAACAAATACACACACACACCAAACACACGCTCACACACCACACACACACCACACACACACCACACCAGACACACACAATACACACACACCACACACAACAAACACACACAACTCACACCATACACACACACACACACCACATACGCCCACACCACACATATATACACACACTACACTCCCTCTCACAACACACCATACACATACACCACACACACACACCACACACCACTCACACACAACACACACCACACACACACACACACCACACACCACTCACACCCACACCACACACATACACACCAAGCACACACCACACACACACACACCACACACACACCACACACACACACGACACACGCACCACATACCCCAAAAACCCACACCACACACACACACACACCACTCGCACAAACCATACACGACGCACACACACCACACATACATAAAGAAACCACACACACACAACACACACTCACACACACACACA
>Ga0131853_10013593_pt1 | contig 14928 bp, 13 predicted proteins | sample TergutLab28metaG_FD_92764 | JGI IMG/M metagenome (GOLD analysis project Ga0131853, IMG submission 92764) | Labiotermes labralis P1 segment gut microbial communities from Petit-Saut dam, French Guiana - Lab288 P1 (version 2) (version 2) | ecosystem: Host-associated > Arthropoda: Insects >... | reverse complement strand
GGAGGAGTGCTGAGCGTGTGGGTTGTGTGCGGAGGAGTGCTGAGCGTGTGGATGTGTGTGGAGGAGTGCTGAGCGTGTGGATGTGTGCGGAAGAGTGCTGAGCGTGTGGATGTGTGTGGAGGAGTGCTGAGCGTGTGGATGTGATTATCTCGAGCATATTCAATAACTTTCAGATCTTTACGGCTACCGTGCCCATCCAATATCAAGAGAACCAGACGAGCTGCAGAAGAATGCACATGTTGCTGGAAATGTTGTAGCCACTGAAGGGATATCTCAGCATTCATCCACCCACTTTCACAAGCAACACCGATGCTTTCAGGAGGAACACCAATCATTAGACGACCATTCTTATCCATTTTTTTCCTTGGGAAAATGAACATTGGTGGTATAAAATGACCAGTGGCATTCATAGAAAACATTACAGTGACGTTATGACCTCTTTCTGCTGATGTGAGTTTTCCAACCTGCTTTTTTTCTTTTCACTGACAATACCTTATCATTTTTATGGACAGTCGAGACTCTTGTTTCATCGGCATTATATATTTGAGAAGTTTGGAATCCGAAATGTTCTTGGAGTTTTGAGAGAAGGTCAAAAAACCGATCAGCTTGAGGTTTATTGAATCCTGCAGCTCTCATCAAACTTGTCGCCTCAGGAGTTATCAACGCCAAATCTGGACTTCTCTTCTTGAAAGCCAAAAAGAAATCTTTCCGAGCCATCCTCTTTTCCGTATTAAACCTATGATCGATATTACTTTTTTCTGCTAGATCATACGCAAAGCGTAAAAACTCACTTCTTGTTAAAGACATGAGGCGATTATCGAAGTCAATAACATGCTGACACAGTTGTCTTTCATATTCAAGAGTAAATGTTTGTTGAAAACGGCCTAGTATTGGTTTAAGAATAATTTGTTGACCCTGTTTTACAGCCTTAACACGACCCTTGAGTGAAGTGCGTGGAATTTCATATCTTTCTGTGGCCGCTCTCTCGGACATCTTACGATCAAGAACGTCTTGAATTGCCCTTTTCATATTTTCTTCGTTCCATTCCCCACGGCTTGTGGTTTTGCCTTTGAATTTAGGCATTTTAACAATCACATACAACAAACAAATAATAAAAATCAAGAGTGAAGCCGTTTGTCTGGATTTTTAAAAAGAAATAGGCTTTCAAACAGGTGGCCGGGGCTACCCACAAAACAGGTGGCAGGGGTTACCCAAGTTGACTTTGTTGAAAATCATAATTATATTACAAAGCTAGGTTAACATTTGTTTAAACACAACAGACATAATATACAATAGTTTGGCAATGTATAAATAAAACAGAATACATAATTACTTACGTAATTTCAAAAGAACGCCTTTTTCAATATTAATCGTCAGGTGAATGTTTTTCGCGGAGACAACAAATCACAGCTTCACGTCCGAACGCATCAAGCGATGATGCTGAACTAATTGCGCATGTCTCGTCCGACACCGACGCATACATTGGGGTCACAACGCGGACAGTACAAACGCGGGAAGTTTACATTTTTACAGCGGCCGAGACTACCCGCCGGCCGGGGCTACCCCCCTTATCCTATAGCTGTTTCCTTTCTTTACTTCGGCGCTAGATGAGGTTGGGTGGTAAAAACCACGCTCCGGCCTCTTTACCCGAGGCAATGTGACCTGGTACCCATTGCACAAGAGGCTGGGTGACGCCCAGGGCCGGTCTTGACCGGTACGGAAAATCTCGCCACCACCGGGATTCGTACCCTCGATCGTCCAGCCATTAGCGAGTCGCCATACCGAATACGCTACCGTATGGTTGTAAAAGTCAGGAATAGACTGTCAGTAAGAGAATTAGCTGTACGAAACTTTGAAAATGAGGGATTCCATGTCAAGAATCTAAATGAGATGTGAGTTAAGGAATATAATCGGCTTGAAATTTGAAACAGGTGTGCAGCTTTGAAGAACGTAGATTATAACTGGAGCGTAAATTGGCCCTGGGGAAATATTAGAGTACCAAAATTTCAGGTAAAGATAGCCTATGTCATTATGAAAACGTAAATCAACATAAACCTTGTTTGGATGTAGAATTTTCAGAAGTTGTAGATGAAAGGAGACAGGCTAAATTGAAAATGTTGTGGGGTCCAAGCCAAGTCAAGGCAGATAATCGGAAAAATATAAGACCTGAAGCTAGCAGATATTTCAGGAAAAAGGAAGGAATATTCAGGAGGTAACATTAGCGAACATGAAGCAAACAATAAGAACATTATTAGAGACATGCACAGAGGCAAAAATGAATTCAAGTACGGTTACCCCGCCTACAACTAACTTAGTAAAGGGTGATCTGCACGCAGATACTCACAGTATTTTGAATATGTGGAAGAATCACTTCTGTCAGTTGTTGAATATACATGGAGTTAATGGTATTAGGCAGAGTGAAATACATACAGCCGAGAAGCTAGTGTCCGAGCCTAAGTAGTGCTCTTGATATTTAGATCGTTGTTGAAAAGTTGAACAGATACAAATTACTAAGTTCTGAACAAATTCGAACAGAACTGATTCAAGTAGTAGGTACAGCAATGTGTTCTGAGTAACACAAACTTATTAATTCTGTTTGGAATAGCGAAGAATTGTCTCAGCAGTGGAAGGAGTCAGTCTTTGTGTCTACCCTACCCATAACAAGGGTGGTTAAGGGACTGTAATTATTCTCGAGGCATACAAATAGCATACAATCTGTGATCGGACATTCTTACCTAAAGGTTAACTCCATATGTAGATGGACATACTGGAGATCATCAGTGTTGATTTCGACGCAACAGATCAACAACTGTTCATATATTGTTCACTTGTAAAATTCTTGAGAAAAAAAAGGGATACAACAGGGCAGCCTCTATGATTCACTTAGGGGGGAGGTTTGTGTAATTTTCTCATTGCATTTAGTATCCTATGAAACTTCCTTCCTTCCTTACTTACTTAGTTACTTACTTACGTACTTACCTAGTTACTTACTTACTTCATGGAGCAGAGTCCCTCTTGAGAAGCTAATCGGTTTTCAGCCAGTCAAGAAATTCCCCGCATTTTATGGAACCCGAAGGTTCATTACCGCATTCACAAGTGCCCTCCACCTGTCCCTATCCTGAACCAGCTCGATCCAGTCCATGACCCCACATTCAAATTCTGAAGATCCGTCTTAATATTATCTTCCCATCTACGCCTGGGTCTTCCAAGTGGTCTCTTTCCCTCAGGTTTCCCCACCAAAACCTTGTATACGCCTCTCCTGCTCCATACGTGCTACATGCCCCCCCCCCATCTCGTTTTAATCACCCGAACAATATTGGGTGAGGAGTACTGATCATTAAGTTCATTATGTAGCTTTCCCCACTACCCTGTTACCTCGTCTCTCTTAGGCCCAAATATTCTCCTTAGCACCCTATTCTCAGACACCCTCAGTCTACGTCCCTCCATCAATGTGAGAAACCAAGTTTCACACCCGTACAAAGCAACAGGCAAAATTATAGTTCTGTGTATCTTAATCTATAAATTTTTGGATAGCGAACTGGAAGACACAAGATTCTGCTCAGAATTAGAGCAAACATTCCCTGACTTCAATCTGCTCTTAATTTCTTCTTGAAGAGAATTTTAATTTGTTAAGGTTGTTGCCAAATATTGGAACTATTCCACCCTTTCAGAGGACCATTATCATTCTTTTTACTTTGACATTGTCATGCATTCTAATCTCCAGACATGACCATGTACTTAGTTTTATCTGCATTTACTTCTAGTCCAGTCTCCTTACTTGCAACTACTAAAGCTTCTGCTTTTTTTTTAGAGTATGTACGCTTCCGCCCAGTACAAAAACGGACATCAGCATAAACCAGGAGCTCGCTTATGCCATTTAATTTCAAGTCCTCTTGGCTTACGTGAACCGTCCTAATGGCGTACTCCAAATCAAAGTTGAAAAACAATGACGATAAAGCATCTCTTTGTTTCAAGCCGTTCCTAATAGGAAACATGTCAGACAAATTCTTGCCTACACAGACTCTGCTATGCGTTTCATTCAGACACATTTTTTATTAGCCTTACCAGTTTCATGGGGATACCAGACTCTATGAGAAGATTATAAAGAAAAAAAACTTCCTCCTAACTGAATCATAAGTCTATAAACAGCTGATACCCTCCTTCACTATATTCCTATTTCTTCTCAAGTATCTGACGAATGCAATATCAGTGATCAGTAGTGGACCTGTTGCGTCGAAATCCACATTAATGATCCTCAGTAATTTCCTCTGCATACGGAGTTAACCTTGACAGCAGGATAAAATTTTGTACATAGTGGCAAAATAATATGCCTCTATAATTATTACAATTTGTTGTATCGCCATTTTTATAGATAGGTACAATGATCGACTGCTTCCACTCCTCGGGGAATTCCTCCTTATTCCAAAAAGAAATAATAAGTTAATGGAACTCGTAGCGAATTGTTCTACCCGCTGCCTTAATCAATTTTGCTGGGATTTGACCAGTGCATGGTGATTTGTGCCCTTTTAGCTTTTCAATAGCCATTTCAAACTCAAAGGCACTCGGCACAAGCACTCGTGGTTCTGCTGCATGTATTTCTATCTGCGTAACATTACCTACCCCATGTACATTGAACAGCTGAGAGAAATGTTTCCTTCACCTAGCCAAAATGTTGTGGGAGTCTGTAACCAAATCACCTTCTCCTTCTTTACTTTATTAGTTCTAGACTGGTAGCCCTTATTAAAATCATTGATGCCCCTATACAAGTCTCTGATATACTTCATCTTACTGTTAGTTTCAAGTACATTAATTTTAGTTGTCAGATGTTCCTTCTTTTTGTTCCTGAAATGTATGCCAGCTTCACGTCTTACATTCTTTAGATTATCTACATTGGTTTGGTTTGGATCCTGTAACCACTCATTTTTAACCTGTTTCCTTTGAACTAAAAAACCTGAACATTTTTCATCAAACCATGGTTTATGCTGCTTCAATTCGTACAGACCTAGTCTCTCTTTAACAGAGGTTTTGATATTCTCTTGAATGTTCTCCCAAACCCTATTTACGTTCTCGCTATCACTTAAGTTCACCAAAGCTGCACACCTGTTTGATATCTTAATCTGGTACTGTTTCCTAACCTCCAGCTCATTTAGCTTCTTGAGTTTAAATTTTTCCACATTAAACTTCTGTGCTGCTTGTTTACTTAACTGCCAATCTTTCCCTAACTTTTGCAACCACTAGATAGTGATCAGCATCACAGCAGCTACCCTGAAAGATTGTATAACGAACATACTCGAATGCCATCTCCTATCCATCAATATGTGATCAATCTGGTTGTGAGTCTTCCAGTCAGGAGATGTCCCAAGTGTGTTATGAGTGTTTCGGTGCGGGAACATCGTGCTCTTAACAACTAGACTTTTTGATGTTGTAAAGTTCATTATTCTAATACCATTATCATTACTATTCTGATGTAGACTGTCATTCCCACTTGTCGGTTTGAATATATTCTCTCCCCCCCCCCCACCTTTGCATTAATATCTCCTAATATAATTATCTTATGGTACTTACGAAAATGGTGGGCCCGGTATCTCAGTCGGTATAGCGACTGACTACGGACTGGACGGTCCGGGATCGAATCCCGGTGAGGACGAGATTTTCCGCGCGTCCAGACCGGCCCTGGGGCCCACCCAGCCTCCTGTACAGTGGATACCGGCTCTTCCTCGGGAGTAAAGTGCGGCCGGGGCGTGGCGTTGACCACTCACCCCCTTCTAGTGCCGCTGTCATGGAAGAGTACAGCTATACCTCTACCCACCCTCTGGGCCACACCAGCCCTGTAACGGGAACACTTTACCTTTGCATTTTTACTTACGAAAATGATCAAACACCTGCTCTAATTCCTCATAAAAATTGTCTTTTGAATCATTATTATATGAAACTAGTTATGTTAATAAAATGTGTGAATGAAAACTATATTTAAATCCACAGGCAAACACTTGTCTGTTATATTCCTATTTAGAATGGTCTGCAAAATGGAGATACTTTTTACGGCAAAGGGCCATACTTTTTATTGTGGGCAGATTCGCGGGCCGCATGTGGCAAAATAACAGTAAGTGGTGTACCTAACCTCCTAAATTATTGCGTAGCTTGTATGGTACGTACATAATTTACGAATTTGGCCGCGGGCCACATAATACGATCTGGCGGGCCGCGGGCTGCGTATCCATAATTTGCAGTACACTATTAGAAAGTGCTAGCAAATCAGGAGGGACTGGAATTCATTGGAAGCCTGTCAGCTTCTCATCTGTGCTGATAATTAATCTGGCGAAAGCTAAGCACGACAGCATAAAGAAAACCACACAAGCTTTATTAGTCGCTAATACAGAAGCTGATCTAGAAGAAAAGGCAGAGAAAACTAAGTGTTTCGTCATGTCTCGTGAATAGAATGAAGGACGATGTCACAATATAAAGACAGGTAACAAAGTCTTGGAAAGAGTGGCAACGTTGAAATACTGGAAACGACACAAAAAAAAAATTGCATTGGCGAAGAAATTAAGAACAGACTGAATTCAGGATGTGCTTGCTGACATTCGATGCAGAATATTTAAAATATTTAAATATTAATATTAATAAATATTAATATTAATAAATATTAATAGATTTAAATATATTTAAATATTAATATGTACCGAAGAATGTTTTTTCTTGTTGTTCCTATGGGTGTGAAATTTGGTCTTTTACAGTGAGGGAGGAACAGAGGCTGAGGGTGCAGAGGAAGATGTTTGGGCCTAAGAGGGACGAGGTTACAGGCGGACGGAAAAAATTGCATGATGATTTTTATGACCTCTGCTCCTCACCAAACATTATTTGGGTGATCAAATAAATAAAAATGGTCTGTGTGAGCACGTGGCACGCGTGGGAGAGACGAGAGGTGAATACACGGTTTTGATGAGGAATCCTGAGGTAAAGAGACCACTTGTAAGATCTGGATAGATAATATTAAGTGAGATCTGAAATCAAAATAATTTGTGGGCGTGGACTGGATTAATCTGGCTCGGAATAGAAGCTAGAGACAGTTTTGTGAACCTGTTAATGGACCTTCGAGTTCCATACAAAGCGAGGAATTTCTCGACTAGCTTGGGTTTTTCATGAAAGACTCTGCTCAGTGTCATCAGTCAGCCAGTCAGTTATTAATATATCAATGTGTAAAAAAACTGCCGGAACAGAAATGGGCAGTAAATATAACTAACAGAAGAGTTAATTATGATGTAGAAAGAAAGAATGCTGTTGCAGATAATTTGCATTCTTCTGGCGATGAGATCTAAATGAGTAAAAGAACATGAACATTCTCATGTTTACATCACGTGCTATTATCATCATCACCATAATAAAGTATTCATTAAGTTTTTTTTTATTTACCAAACGTAGCTGTTAACTGTGTACTTCATATGACGTCGATTGCATGGCCGATTTCGTACACTTCAGGGCCGTATGCAAGATATATTTTATGGTCCCACCTACGCGTAGATCAGAACCTACGGTGCAGATAGAAACTGTGCCAGACGGAAAATCTGAAGTAAAACCAGAATTTTCACGCCGCACCCACAGATTAAATAACGCAGAAGAAAAACGTTTTTCTAATGAAAATATAGATACCCAGTGTGATCAGGACTGACACAGATTGTGCTTGTCTTCTATGGAGCCACAGCAGTTACGGAAATTTCAGTTCTGATGGTATTTTTCATCCACCATTTGTTATAAATTCTGTTTAGTAGGAAGTATTGCTGTTGTCTGCATTTTGGAAAAAATTGCATTTAAAGTGACTTTTATAATTACGCTCATCCAAATGTGATTTGTTCTGTACTGAAAGGCTAAACATCTGCAGCTTTCTCCAGTTGCCATGAACGTGTAAGAAATAAAATGTATACATATTTTTTAAATTATCTTGTGTAATTGATTAATATCTTACAGCTTCAAATTACGAAACAAGGTGTATGACAATATGAGACTTTTAAAGCAAAAGGATAAAAAATTGAGGAAGGGATTAGAACACTAAGAATTTGAAATTTCTGGACAATAGTTTTCTGGAAAGAACGTAAGCATATAAACAGTCCATTTTGCGTAAACGAAACACAAACTCTAATGTTCTTTTAAAAAACTTGAAATTTAACTCATTCAGTTTTATAGACTTGATTCAGCGAACTATGAAAATCTAATAAATTTGTTTTACAAATTCCGTGGAATTACATTTCACAGCATTAACACGATGTTGTGAGATGTAATTGTCCAAATTAAGAATCACGGGAAACTTGGAAGTCTTCTCTATATTTCGCTTAATTTTCAATCAGATGTCACTAAATTAAAACACTAAAATTTCCTTCTTTTTATCTCACATTAAATAAGTACTGCCTTTCTTTCCGGTGTCTAGAAATTAAGAACACAAATTCATCATTAGCTTCTTCTTCAAATAAGCAAGCAATGCCGATGCCCATTCTGAGGCCAGTCCCCACACAGACTGTCATGGATATGAAGCTGTGACGCATCTGTTACAACCACTACCCCGCAAACGCCATCAAGCAAGCTGGAATAGCGCACCGTGAGTTCACGGATGCGTGGATCTTAAAAACCAAGGCTTTACGGTCGTCTTCACTTTGCGCTTCTGGACATTCATTTCTTTTTCCAAGACAATATACAGCCACTTTCGCTCTTCGCAGGACTTATCATAACCAAACGGAGCAAAGTCCAGGGAGTGGAGAAAATTACAAAACAAGGAAGATCTATATTTATATATCTTAGGCCTCCATGTTTTACGGTCTTCAAAGAAAGTCGTTGCGATGTACTGGACGTGAGAAATAAATGTCTACAGAATTTTGGTTGATACATCTTTCAGAATTTCAGGCCCTTTGGGAGGATATTTTTAAAAGAGATTTTAGGAAAATGAAGCGCATTGAAATGAAATGGATCTGTTCAGGATTTACTTTCAGCAGAGTTGTAACATTCAGGCCACTGTTATTTGTAACTGCTGTATTGTGTACTGTCTTGAGATGTGGCTGTTTCCAGCAAGGAAGTAGGACTGTGGGGGCAGGGAAACTGAAACAATGATACAACGGTATAGCAGTGACTCAGCTGATGATGTTTCCTGTTTTTTTGGATAGAACCAGAGTGTTCCTCGCCGTGACCGAAAGCGCCCATCCCTGGTTCCTATTCTGAATTAGTACAGTCTAATTCATATGTTAACATCTGCTTGCTTTAAGATTAATTTTAATATTACTCTTCCACCAACACCTAATTTTTCCGAAGTGTCACATTCCACACTAAAATTGTATGTGTATTTATTTTTTCATCTGGACATGATACACGCCCCATTCACACAATACAACTTGCCATATTTAACAGCGCAATTCCGCTGTGACATTTTGGCCATTTGTCTAAAAGAGCGGCGTATTGAAGAACTAAACGTCCAGTCTGTATTTAGGCAGAACAAGTGTAAAACTATTATAACCGGCCAAATCTCATAGTCGGGAGCACTAACTCCACTCAGGTAATATTACTTTTGGTGGTCACAGGAAACGTTAAGTGTAGGTCTGCCGACTAGATAAAAAGGATAATCGAGGTTAGGCCACTTCAAGTTTATTGCCACAGCTATTTGATTCACGTAAATTCAAGAATCACAGCTAAATCATTTGTCCCCGACACTGTTAGAAAATGTTATCAAAACACCCGTTTATTATCGTCGCAGACTTTCCTGTCAAACTTGCTCGAACGAGTGTCAGCCAAGAATTGTCTCCGAACCCAGCTTGGGCTAGTTTCACGGCCACGTCCCTGATCAAGCATAAACAGCTGTCCCGATTGATGTATGCCAAACCCTTAGGGGATGTTTTTGTGTACAGGGGGTCAGAGGGGCGGTACCGTCACAACCCTTAGCTAAGAGTAGGCCGAATCCCTCATCGTGACAAACACTGTCGTAATATATAACCTCCTTGAAGTCCGCACCCTCCCAGTATATCAATATATTGTAGACAAACTGGAATTCTTGTTGCTCGAAGTCCTAAATATATAATTAATTCTTCCGAATGTAATTTTGCCTGTCTCTCCGCCGAGCATATCTCTGATCGGGTTTCGAACCAGGATCATCGGTAACAACGTATATCTTCAAGGAATAGATTACTACTTCAGAATATAAATGTCGCTCAGTACAACATTTCTGACCTTTGACGGTTCATGAAATTTCATTGGCGTTTCATAAGAGACGGGTATTGGGCCCCATTCTGAGACGAATGCATCCAGTTCACGCCATCGAATCATATTTCACTCCGATCCATTAAAGTACTGTCCTCGAAATTTAGGCCTACACCTACAGTAGGTGTCCTTTTTCACCAAACTTCTGTATTTCTAAGGTCTTTCTGCGTGCTATATGCTCTAACTATTACCCTAATGGTGACGATTAAGAATTATGAAGTATCTCACAGTGTAATTTTTTCCGGTCTTCTGCTACTTCCTCCCTGTTATGCCCAGATATTCTCAACGCTCCGTTCTCAAACATCCGCATTAAAATGATGATGGTGTTCAGATACAATAAATTTAATATTTGACGTCGGATGAAGAGGTAATTTTACATAGTATGAAAAAAAATGTTATTTAGGATTGTTTTAAATTTTGTTACTTTACCTCTGATTTCGGCTCACACTTCCCAAGTGTCTGCTGTCAACTCGGCAGCATAATGGTAAGTTCAAAGTGCAACCCTGTAATAAACGACACTGTGTTGCGGATTGCCAGTCACGGTGACAAATGTCCTGCGAGCACGGTGGCAGCTGTTAGCAATTTGTAATTTCGAATAACAGCGTCGAGTTAATACATACATACTTTCGTACATATATACATCATACATAGGGCCTACATACATATATACGTACATATATAAATACATACATTTATGCGTGGATGTGTGCATACGTGCACACAAGTACTTACATACATATATATGTACACATACAAACATATTCCTACATACATACACTAAGCGTAAGTACGTATGTGTGTGGGTACATCCGGTGAAGATTAAATGATTAATTATATTAAAATTTTATAAATAAAAATAACTTGGTGCACAATTTATTCTTAGTATATTTATCAATCTCTACATGTTTCGGGCATACCAGACGGTCATCTACACAGAATAACAAGTACCAAGTGTCGCGTAAACACAATTGTTTCTCCTGATGATGGGTCCGTAGTTGCCCGAAACATGTAGAAATTGATAAATATGTAGTAAGAATAAATTGTGCACCAAGTTGGCTTTATTTACAAGATTATACAGGGATGCACGGTCAACAAAACATAAAATGTATTAAAATTGTCGTATTTTGGGTTAATATAACATGTATGTTGGGGGACCGCGGTAGCACAGTGGTTAAGGTGCTGCGCTACAAATCGGAAGGTCGCTGGTTCGATACAGTCTACGCTAAGCAGCGGTCAGCAGTGGCCGCATAGTGAGCGTTCAGTGTTTTGATAGTAAGAGAAGTAGGGATTAGTAGTGAAATCGAGTATAGATCGAATATTGTGCAGGTGCATCGACATGAGCGACAGGACGAATACGCTGGTTTGCATATTTGACCAGAGCGGCCCGAGGATATCGGCCTACAATATTCATGAGTGGATTCATGAATCACTACGATTGATGGAAGAAGACATCCAGGTCATACAGGTTGACGGCCCCAGACGCCGAGTTTTCATCAAATTCTACAACGAAGACAGAATGAATGAAATACTTCAGGACACCAAGGGAGCATGTGAGTACAAATACAACGGCGAGATCTCGCAAGTAGTTGTAGAAACAGCAGGATTGGGAATTAAGAGAATCCGGTTAGCTGGGCTTCCGCCTGAAGTCAAGGAGGTCACAATAAAGGTAAAACTATCCAAATACGGAGAAATCGTAAACATACGCGACGAAATGTGGGCAGCCGCATACAGATACAAGGTGCATAACGGAGTAAGGATAGTAGAAATCAAATTAAAACAACACATGCCTTCCAACTTGACCATTGCGGGTAACGATGTTATGATGACATATGACGGGCAACCACCGACCTGCTTCCGGTGCAATGAACCAGGACATCAGAAAATCGACTGCCCCCGGCGACAGCGTTTGGCTCCCCCATCACTCGGACAGAGGTCAACATGGGCAGATATTGTTTCAAATACAATCCGGGATACCCATCAGAAAGCGCAACAAAACAGCCGGAAGATAAAACAGAATGCAGACTGGAGAGTCACTCCAGAAGAGGGCACAAATCTACGAATCCAGACAAACACGAACAGGCACAGGGCACACGTGAACAGAGAAATGAACTAGACGGACAAGCACTCGTGACAACTCCTCAAGACCTGATCCCAGAACACCTCATAATGGACACACAGGAGACGACCGTTTGGAGCAACGAAATGACACAAACAGGAGCTTGATTGCGAACAAGCGAGTATTGCTCCAAGTTACACAGAGCGAAAGGTTTCACGGGTAGACAGGGCCACGGGGGAAACATCCGCTACAATGCTTATCAACAACGAATTGGAGGGTGATCAGACTAAGATGGAACGGCGCCACTCGTTCGACAACATCAGGGACGAATACCCCCCCCCCCCAAAGAGGGGTAACCGAAGACGAGCCTTTTGACAAACATAAGTCGTCCGAAGAAGCTTAAAACACACTGTGACAACCCCACACAGCGTACTCGAAATCGCAGCAAATCGAGAACCAAAACTCATGCAAACAAGTAATGTCTCTTCCCCTTCCCTCCCCTCCCTCCATGTCGCACAGCACATCAATACAATACAATACAGGTACAGGATACTTACATTGAACATAAACGGGATTGAATTTCACAATATAATCCGTATGCTGGAAGAGTTCATTTACCGACATGACGTAGACATAATATTACTGCAGTAAGTGACTAATGGTGACATTCTGGATGTAAAGGGGTACCATACAATCATAAACATATGTACATCGCTTCGTGGCACAGCCATTCTCCATAAATTAAACATAAAGCTTCACAGAGTAGAACGCTTACCGTCCGGGAGGGTAATATCTGTATACCTCGATGATACTTGTATCGCTAACATCTATGCCCCCCCCTCAGGCACAGCAAGACGAACCGAAAGGGAGGATTTCTTTAACGAAGGCATAATAGGGCTATTACGTATAAGTCCAACCAAACTAATACTGGCAGGAGATTTTAACTGTGTACTAAACACCTCGGACAGCACAGGCCAGCGCACTTGTAGTAGAGCATTAGCCAGACTGGTCATCGGTCTTCGGCTTAAAGATGCCTGGGATTCAGGGATGGATCAGCGCGCATAAACACACTACATGCACAACGGCGCGGCACGTGTAGACAGAATATACATATCTGGGGATCTGTTACATAACAAGCAGGGAGCGGAGACCATCGCTGCAGCATTCACTGACCATCTAGCGGTTCTTATTCAGATCAAACTTGCGACACCAATGCTCCTGCGAGGGAAAGGGAATGAATACATCTCTACTAAAAGACACGTCATTCCACAGAAAACTTAGAACCTCATGGAAGGAATGGGCAGAGCACATCAAGCGATACCCGGACGTACTGCACTGGTGGGTACATTACGTTAAAAAGAAAATAAAAATATTAACCGTCCAAGAAGGAACAGAGAGAAACGCTGACGGACGCAGACTGGAGGAATTTTATTACACAGTAATATACGACATAGTGAGAGAACCGGGTCAGCATCATGACAAGATGGTGAAGCTGAAAAAACTTAAGGCTAAAATCGTCCGTCTGAACAACACCTATCGACACAGGGTGATGCTAAACGCAGCGGGACATGATAGAATAGATGGAGAATCACCGACACTGCATCATATCCTAAAAGCCGAAACAGACAAGAAAACCGGATGATCAGTAAGATTCGAGATGACAACGGTGTGATTCAAGAGAATTCCTTAGCGATACTGTTAGCTTTTTCAACACAATTTTTGAATGCCGCCCTAAAAATTGACGTACAGGAAGACTATATGGATGACATGCTACAATGTAACATACGACCCATACCTCCTGAGATAAATTCCACATTGACTGAACTCATAACAGAGGACGAAATGAGGAAGCAATCTCCCAAGGTAAACCACACAAAGCGCCGGGCGCGGATGGCGTAGGCCTGGAATTCTACAGATCGGAATGGAACACCATCAGAACTGAATTAACACAAACAATAAATTGCATGTTCACAGACGACCCGCTAATGGCACAAGTACAGGCACTCGTTGTATGTATTCATAAAAATCCCCACCCAGAATGTATAGGAGATTTTAGACTTTAGACACTTTTAAATGCGGACTACAAGATACTTACTTACTTACTTACTCCATGGTGCAGAGTCCTTCTTGAGAAGCTAACTTGTTTGCAGCTAGTCAAGAAATTCACGGAACCCGAAGGTTCATTACCGCACTCACACGCGTCCGCCACCTGTCCCTATCCTGGTCCAACCCAATCCAGTCCATATACCCACATCTCACCTATTGGAGATCCGTCCTAATATTATCCACCCATCTACGCCTAGGTCCCCCAGTGGTCTCTTCCCCCTTGGTTTCCCCACCAAGACCCTATACACCCCCTCTCCTCACCCATACGCGCCAAATGCCCAGCCCATCTCACTCTTCTCGATTTTATCACCCGCACAAATTGGGTGAGGACTACAAATCATTTAGCTCCTCATTATGCAATCTCCTCCATTCCCCCGTTACCTCGTCACTCCTAGGTCCAAGTATTCTCCTCAACATCATGTTCTCAAACACCCTCAGCTTCCTTTCCTCCCTCAATGTCAGCGACCAAGTTTCACACCCATATAAAACAACCGGCAAAATTATAGTTCTATATATCTTAATCTTTAAATTTT
>Ga0131853_10013592_pt1 | contig 14928 bp, 17 predicted proteins | sample TergutLab28metaG_FD_92764 | JGI IMG/M metagenome (GOLD analysis project Ga0131853, IMG submission 92764) | Labiotermes labralis P1 segment gut microbial communities from Petit-Saut dam, French Guiana - Lab288 P1 (version 2) (version 2) | ecosystem: Host-associated > Arthropoda: Insects >... | reverse complement strand
TTTTCCCTAAAAGGCCCGCTTTTCGGGGGGGGGGGATTGGCCAAAAAAACCCCGCCGAAACACCCCCCCTTCTAAACAATTCCCCCCCCCCCCCCCCCCCCCCACGGCGTTGCGGCCCAACGCGGGCCAGGGCCTCCTCATTCACGAGGTTTCTAGATCACACACAACGACGCACCACATTCAGTAGGACTCCTCTGGACGAGTGATCAACTCGTCGCAGAGACCTCTACCTGACAACACACAACACTCACAACAGACAAATATCCATGCCCCCGGTGGGATTCGAACCCACGATCTCAGCAAGCGAGCGGCCGCAGACCTACGCCTTAGACCGCGCGGCTACTGGGACCGGCACTCAGCGACATAATCATATATGTATATCGGTCTTCTTGTAAAGTGCCGGTTATTCTCGTCAGATTGTAATGAAACGTGAGTTTTCTCGACAGGTTTTCGAAAAACACTCAAATACCGAATGTTATGAAAATCCCACCGTGGGAGTACAGTTACTGCATGCCGAAGGACAGACAGGCATGACGAAGCTAACAGTCGCCTTTCCCAGTTTTGCTAACGTGCCTAAAACTCCAAATGCCCCTCCAGTGCATACTGTATAAAACATCTGCATCCTATTTCACAAGACTGTAGCTGACATGCTTTCGTTTTCGTTCATTTGTTTATTTACTAGACGTAGCGCTACCGTAACAGATCAGCGATGTGTGTCGAAGTTTATTCACACACTCATCCATGAAAATTCCAGAAAAGCCGGCACGTTCTTGACACACTGGCAATCAACGCTACCCCGTATGAAAAATCATTATTTAACTGCTAATATCGTGTCACTTCCCGCGGTTGGGCGCGCCGCTGAATGGGCTACTTTTATAGAGAAAATGGAATGACAGCAGGGAACAACCATATTGTTCCTATAAAGTAATGACCCAGCACATCTCACCTCATTCACAAACTCAACTTCCAGGGACAGAACACACCCACGAGCTATCCCACCAGCAGGGGTGTAGCTGGGAGAGAAGGGGGGGGGGGGCAGTGTTGTGTGGGCCGACTCAGGCGGAACAGCCTGGAGGGGGGGCATAAAAATTGTAAATGAAAAAATGTAACTTTTTGCGATCAAAAATATGAAATTATTGACGTAAAATTAAATTAAATTCAATAATTGTGTTTTTTTAAAGATCATAATTTCTTTTAGGGGCGGCAATTGTGATTACTCGCCCTGGGCGCCAAGTGACAGGAGGGCGGAAATCTGCCCAAACCTTGAAATTTGACGAGTTGTTTAACACACATGGGGTCATTATTTTATCTGGCATCTGTCGTTTGTCACTTCCTGCCGCGGCTCCGCTGAGTGCATGTAGGCGGTCACTTCAGAGGGTCAAAAGGAACTGGCAACCGACAACTGTCACACAAAATAACGATAGCAGAGTATTTCGGGAAATATAAAGATTATGACTTAAAAATACAGAAAATGTGCATTCTTTTCTTATCTGTATCCCTTATAACCCGTAATCTTCACTGTATGTCTTTAGTTATCAATTAATAACATGGTGCAGCATGTAGCAGGCATTGAAGAGATGATAAAAGACAGCATACGTTCACTGACAACCTACAGAACAGAACACATGCAAGACCTTGGTGTAGATAGATCATCTTCAAACAGAACTTAAAGAAACGACTGCCTCAAGTGAACATAGTGATCCCGTTACAGGCCCGGTATGGCCCAGATGGTAGGTAGAGGTAATAGTCCTATTCTTCCATGACCGCGGCACTAGAAGGGGGTAAGTGGTCAGCAGCACGCCCCGGCCGCACTTTACCCCCGGGAAGGACCCAGTACCCACTGTACAGGAGGCTGGGTGGGCCCCAGGGCCGGTATAGACGGGCGGAAAATCTCGTCCCCACCGGGATTCGATCCAAGTGAACACAGTAATGAAAAAAAAATTTGGGTTCCATAAAAACGGGGAATTTCATCAACAAGTGACAGAGTACCATCATCAGAAATAAATTTGCTACACAGAGTTCACTAGCATCCCTCATTTAATGTGAATCTCAAATCAGGATCTTTCAAAAAACAGCTCTTTGTGAGCCGACAAAATTAAGATCAGTAACTTCTTAAACCCCCCTCCCCCCATTTTTTTTAGTAAAGAGTTACAGAATACCAACAAAAAAAAAATAATGTCTGACTCCATACTATGAAACATACAGAGTGATTTGCTCTCAGTACTACATACATACACATAGCTACAGCACATACCAATCAAGACCAACAAAATTTGCAAAATAACTCTTCCATTCTCTAATAATACTTATCATTGCCATAACCCACCCAAACAACAAGGCAGCCTATGGACTCTGCACTCATCAACACAATTCCCATTAGCCACAAATGGTGACATTTCTTTGAATAACATTTTGAAATGCTCTTATATCACTTACAAAAACAATATTTACAAAGGGACATGCTGATGTAATGCTTCGACACCTGCATGGCTCAATTTATTTTCTTCTTTACTCTCATATCTTATACAGCCTTCACCATACTGCAACTGGGCTGACAATACACACAGTTATAGAAACTTGGTTGTGTATGGGAAAGCTATAGCACCACTGAGTTTTGAAAATCAATACTAATTAATTCCATGGAGCAGTGTCCTTCTTAAGAAGCTAACAGTTCCTCAAATAGTCATGAAGTTAAGCACATTTTATCCAACTCCAAAAGCCCACCACTTGTCCCTGTCCTCCACCAATCAGAGAAATCCATACACTTGAATTCCATTTCTGTAAAATCCCTTTTAATATTAGCCTCCTACCTGCACCTAGGTCTTCCAACTGTTCTAGTTCCTTCAAGTTGCCCTACTGAAATCCTCTATACATTTTTCTTCTCCCCCACACAAGCCACATGACCTGCCCATCTCATTCTCCTCGATTTGAGCACCCAAATAATTTTTGGTGAGGAGAACAAACCATACAGATCCTCATTATGAACTTTTCCAGCCTCCTGTTGTTTCCTTCTGCTTCAACCCAAGTATCTCCCTCAGCACCTATCCTCAAATACCACAGCCTATGTTTTTTCCCTTAACATGATAAATCAAGTGTCACAGTCACTAAAACAGACAAATTAGAATTCTGCATATTTTAACATGCATGTTTTTGGACAGAATGTGGCAAGACAAATGATTCTGGACTGAATGATAGCAGGCACCCCCCAAATTTCATCTGCTCTTAATCTCTCCATGCAACCAAATTATTATTTGTTAGTGTCATTTCTAAATATTGAAAGTAAGTGCATTTTCGAAGGATTTATTACCATTATTTATGTTATGGCTGTCTGCCCACAGGACAAGCACATATACTTAATTTTCTCACCATTGGCACTAGATGGAGGTAAGCGGTTGGCTTCACGTCCCAGTCGCTTTAACCTGGCTGGGAAACAGCACTCACTACCTATTGGAGGGGAGGTCACAGAGTCGCTGTGGCCACTCCGGCCGAGAGAAAGATTCCTTAACCCTGCCACGAATCGAACCACGATTCCTTGGTCGTCCAGACAATGGACTACTCACTATACTCAGTTTTCAAATTAATAATAATAATAATAACAACTTGATCTCCGTTTCCAAACGTCACTTCAATTACCTTCACCATACCGACAACCCAACGAATTATGGTTTCCACTATATAATATACAAAAACATACTTACGAATGCACAAAGGACTGTACATATTTTGACTGCAATACTTAATCATACCGTATATTCTCGAATCTAATCCGCACCCTTTTTACAGTTTCAGAGGGCCAAAAAATCAGATGCGGATTAGATTCGCGGTCGTGAGCTGGATTTTGGAAAAATTATAGAGCTGCTGTACGTGCCGTAAGAACAATACAATAATTTATTATTTATAATATACATTATATAATATTTATAATTTATTATTCATCAGACTCGCCGTCATCACTCATAACTGAATCAGTCTGCCTTGTAGGCAAGGGACGGTTAAAGGAAAGGTGCGGATTAGAACCGCGAACTAGCCTTTTTTTTCGTTTAAGAAATCGGCCTAAACTAGTGCGGATTAGATTCGAGAATATAGGTATATATTGCCTCTACTGCAGACATACGAATACTTCGAAGTGCTCCTGAGTGAAGAATACTACACAGTTAAGTACCATGGGTGATACAAGCACGACCGCTAGTCTATGTTCATTCTCCAGAATGCACTTGCACTAAAACGATACTTCAAACAAAAAAAATGACAGAAACCTTCATTCCCTAACCTCAAAGCCGTCAACATTAAGGGTAGGCAACTTGTCGTATCTTCCAGATAAAAAGCTAGAATAATGGCTTAAGACTATTCTAATTTCATAACGATCACACTGTCATTTATGTAATTAAGCAGCACACATTTTTCCTTTTGTGAATAATTACCGGCATAACAGAACTCCCAAATCAATCCAAATGCCAAAATTCACCACCTCGAAGCATTGTTGCAAATCACTAAACACAGAACTTTTACATACAACAGAAAACTGTGGACATACACAGCCATTTCGACTGCCTACTTTAGTAGGCAACCAAGGGTCATGACTGTAGCGTTTCAAACGGAACAGCGATGTCAATAACCAAGAAAATATGTAGGCGGTACTAATTTGCTGTATAGAACTGACCTTCGTACCTACTGCCTTATCAGCAAATCCCGATGTGTCCTGTAGATTTATATGTCACTACACAATGGTAGAATTATACAAATGTTTCAATATTTCACGTAAAATTTTGACACATCCAACTAACCACAAACAGCACTCACAACTGGCACGGTCGCGTAGCCATATTGCCAGACCAGGTAGTAAGTAGTTCGGTGGTAAAGTTCAGTGATTGGTCCAAATTTTGCCTGTCCAGTTTAAAATTACGTACACCTTTCCAGCACGACCAAAATAGTAGTAAGCATAAAATCGTCGAGTACAAACGTTCGGTACATGCCGATAGTTACACTGTTATTCGGAAAATCTCCTGGCTTTTATGGAACCCTAAGATTCGTCACCGTATTCACTCTCCAGTGATTCCTAGTGAGCCAGACGAAACCAATAAACACCATTGTGAACAATTTACGACGGATTTTAATGTGCGTCATAATATCTAAGTATAGGTCTCCTAACCTCTCTTCCACCTTCAAGTCTTGTCACTCGAATTTTGTTAACAGTGCTTGTATTTTCTATGCCCCATACATATCACCCATAATTTGTTCACCTTAGAAACATTTAGCGAAAAATGTAAATTATTCTCCGCATGTTTCTGTTACTTCCAATCTCTTGTAACAAAAAAATTATCCTAAAGGCCATGTTCTCAAGCATCAACAGTTTGCTGAGATTTTTCCTTGCCACCCAAGACTGAAGGCACCTCCAAAACTGGTTAACTTCTTGCATGACAACATAGTGCCACAGCCCAACAGACCAATCTGTTGTACCTTACTGTAAGATACAAATTTTCATGCCCATACAAAACAAGTAGTACACTTAGTTACATTTTAACTTAGCCCCTTAAGCTACATTTACAAATTATAAACATAAAGAGAAAAAAGAATTGATATATAATTCATATCACCTGCTCTTTACTGATTCATGTAAAATGATACTCATCCTGAATAGGGTCTACCAAGCTTTCTTCTCCTGCATTACACCTCCTACCATTTTTGTGCATCTCATGTAGAATTCTACATTCATGTCTCAAATTTCTAAGTGGCCTATTTTGCTTGATAAAGAGCTGCAGCATCCCCACAGTCATCATACTATCCACATCTATGAATTCACTATGCCTATTTATGTTATCAGTACCCATTCTTATTCTTATTCTAGGGGACCACTTTTCCTGAAAATTAAGTCCTGTAAATTTACTAACTCAAGCCTCAATAGGAGCGAACCTTTCTCTGTGGTGCTGTCTCACATTTTCAGCATGACTTCTGTGTGTGTCCCAACTGGGATCTCAAAAATGAAGGTTGAGTGGACCCTTTCAACTGCACCTTTAAACAAGCCTATAGGAAATCCATTCAAATGGGGCCTACATAATGCAGATACTCTGATGGTGTCATATAATGAGTGGTTGGCTGTGTTGTTCTGTTATTGCTGATGGCCAACATATATCTGCATGGCATAGGGACGGAAACCACGGAGAGTTATCCCCATGGTATGGTCCTAAAGTTCCAGCTTACCAATGGCGTAGGACTTGCTAGATTTGTAACTGCTAATGAAGGTCTAAACAGTAACTACTCTCACCTACTACAGAAGTCTGAATGTGGGCACAGATGGAAAATTCTGGTGTCAGCAACTCTCTGGGAAAAATGTACTTCTTAATGTGCCAAAATTCAGGAGAGGCATTCCCCACTGTGGATTCTATGGCAAATAATACAGAGCAGTCTGGGTATTGAAGACTAAGAGCCTGCGATCAAACATCCGCTGCAGCTTCTGACAAAACACTCCTTTACCAGCAATCTTGCACCTGTAATGCCTTTTAAACCCTACAGCATCCAGGGTTCTCATTGGGACAGCTTGGCAGTATGAGATTCTCCACAATCTTCAGCACTTGCAACTACAGTCATTTACAAATTTCTTTACACAGTACTGTCATACTGAAGACTGTGAGTCTCACTTGGTATATTTTTCTTTCTTCCACACATCAAGAAGCACAGCACACTTCTCGGGACAATACTTTGCTGTCTCTTGGTGCCAGTCTCCCCCATCCACTGAACAACAAATTCAGTTACCCATGACTTGGCTATCACTGTGGAGTCAGCAAATGGTTTCAGCAGCTTGATCAACAACATGACATGACTCCATTCACATCAGTTGAGAAGTATATACTAACCCTACCCTCTTCATGGATAACTGAACTCTGACATTTGCAATATGTTATTTTTAGGACTGACCTTAGAGAGTGAATACAGGAACCCAACTCCTCACTCCACCAGACACAATACCAAGAATCTCCCATTATTTCATTTGTTCTAATCACAGCCTCCTGGGCAGAAGACACAATGGTAACACTCCAATTTAAATTGTGCTTCATTCCCTTGTGCCTCAGTAATGTATCTTTTACCTACATCCATATTTCTGTATGCATTGAAGCCATTTATATTATTGACCATACACACAATTGTGGCACACAAGTAACAGTGTCTTCCAAGTGACAAGAGTTGATAGGATGTGCATGAAGTCTGCATTTGTTATCCATCGACATATATTATGTAGTTAAGCTGAAAAGTATGGGTGTTACAGAAACCAGGGCAATACACCAGCTGTCATTTAAAGGAAAGTTTGTGCTTCACTGCACAAGTTATCCATGAGACAGCAGATACAAGTATCTCTTGGATGCACTTCATATTGACATATTGTCATCAGCCCTTTTAAACTTCCAAGCACCTCCCTGGCACACAGCCCACATTAGGATACTCACCTCTGCAACTTACCAGCCAGTGCACATCTTCCAGTCCATCTTACAAGCCTTCTCTTACAGCAGTGTCACAGTAACCGGAGCATGCAGATCAGTTTCACCAATAGGGTTATGATACGTGTATATAGACTTGTATCCTACAGGAGCCAGCCTTTAAATTCTGAATACACTTTTTACAGTGGAGCCAGTCATCCTTCATAAGGCATGTAACACTGTGAGTACCTGCCCACCAGCGCAGTATATAATCTGCACAGACATCCTTAGCACAATCCAAGGCTTACATTCCTTAGTTCTCATGCATTCACTTACACGTACGCTGTGCAAGTGCTCTAACTAACACTGTAAATGGAACTTTATTATAATGTAACCTTGGATACCAAGTCACAAAGGTACTTTGACTGCCTGACCCTGAAGACGGAGGCATTACGCTCCTCTGAAATGCAACTACTTACCCGTAGAAAAGTCGTAACATTCCAGGAGACCTGAATCTTCATCAACACCACTGAAAAAACTTCAGACATTTCAAGTGTCCTGCAAAATCTATGAGCATAATATAATACACACAGTTTAACCGGTATGTACAAGCAGCTAGCCTCAGCAAACATTATGCCTACCAACTTACCACCATGACCACCATTAACACTAAAAATTTTGTGTAACGTCACAGAATTGGTGCCAGGAACTTCACTTTAGGTTATCTCACAATACTTGAACATAACAAGCACATCCACGTCCCCTGAATTTTTATTCATGGAAATGTTCTGTGCACATAACAAGAAATGTTATTTTAACAGACATTCAGGAATCAGATTTAGGATTTTCTATTTCAAGTTATGGCAGTTAGCTATGATAACAGAAAGTTTCTGGTTTCTTATTATTAACAACTGAATTAAAGAAAGTATTCAATGGAGATAATTAATTGAACAATGAATCAATGTAAACAAATAGGTGTAGATAAGAATGGTTCACAAGCTGTTGTGTCTCAGTTGGGCTTACCATTGCACACAACTTTAACTGATTTAGGAAAACTGACATTTATCAAACATGTTATTTCCCATTAAAAGTCTATTTTAAAAGTTCAACATTCTTCAGTGTTTACTTCCCATAACTTAAGGTGAAACCAAATATGCCTGACTATAACAACATACAACTTTGCACAATACAACAGTATATAAATCATTCCATAATTAAAACTCTCTCCGTGGCCTTAGTCCGCACGCGAACTAATTAGTAAATACTGTATAAGTCTTCTGTTAAGTGACAGAACATATTAGCAGAACACTTATGGAGTTACAGATGTGAAATAACAGAGGGCAGGCAATTTTCTTGAACTGCTTATCTCTCATAATGCACATTCTCTGCAAAACAACAAGAAACACTACTGTCATACAATAAAACAGAAAGAGTTATGAGGAAGTGCTAATTTCAATGCCATCAAATTCTGTCTACTGTATAGTGCCAGGATTTCTGAAGCCTGAAGAAGCAAACTGGCACATAAATTGGAATTTGTGTTTGATATACCATAATTTGCAGAACTCATGAGAAAGTTAAACTAGTTGTAAATCTACTATTTATTATAAAATATGTCTTGGTATTTTCAGTGAACTTTTCATAACATAACAGTAGGATATTTAAGTGAATCCTAAACTGTTCTGATTTTTGTCTGTTTCAGTAAACACTATTGGGTTTCTAGTCTTTGCCCAACATCCAAATCAGAACATGACACAGTGTTCAAGAAACTAGTTCTCCTTCTGTCTTCAGATGAAAAGGTGAAAAGGTTCTTCATCAGGGGTATTAAATGAGTTAATTTCTATCACTGGATACAGAATAAATGCCTCCACATCACCCAATTAAAAAAAATTTGGTTTCTGAAATGGGATCTTCTGTTCAGAATATTAGACTATGGACACAGTTAAAAAACCCACTAATATGAAACACAATATTCAAGGCCAGAAGATGATATTAGTTCTACAAACTACACAGCCCAAAAGAGTCATCTAGATATTTTAGAAATGGAATAAAAAAACATTCAAGTTGTCACATACTCCAATGTTGCAAGTAGACTTACAAAACCACTTCTGATTCTAAATCTACTGACAGTCAAATTTGGCAGTGATGGATGGAAACCTTTCAAAACAACTTAAGTCGCTGTGTCCCAACTACAAGTCTGGCTCATTGACACAATGAAAGGTCAAAGAGCTACAACACTAGTCTGGTGTGACGTTTTCTGGGTAGTCCCTTTTTGATATTTAAACAGCATTGTTTGGCCGCAAAATATGTCACTTCATGTGGGTCTCTCGGAGTCTGATGCTCCAATTGTTCAATACCATTGCATAAACACTGAACACACCAAATAACACCATAAACCGAGAGATGTACCTGAAAAACATGTTACAAACCTACGTTTGGAGAAAAAGGGTTGTTATTTTTTACATGTTGCATATTTGACGTTCATGTGACCGTGCATCCTTAATATGAAATGATTTGTGCGACCAACTTGATGCAACAATTGTGATTTATTAATCAACCATTAGCTCAATGTGTTTCGGGCAACATTATGCCCATCTTCAGGAGCGCAAGGTCGTATATAATTGCATATGATTTTCAGTATTTAATGTGCTGGTTGGAGTCTCAGGAAGCTGGGAGGCAGGTTGTGTGCACAGTATAGAGGCTGTAATTCTATACTGTGCACGCAAACTGCCTCCCAGCTTCCCAAGACTCCAACCAGCACATTAAATACTGAAAACCATGTGCAGTTATATACGGCCTTGCGCTCCTGAAGATGGGCACAATGGTGCCTGAAACATGTTGAGCTAATGTTTGACTAATAAATCGCAATTGTTGCATCAAGTTGGTCGCACAAATCATTTCACATGTTGCATCTTTTAGATGCCAACACATATCAGTCTTAGGTTTTGACCAATTAGTCATAATTTTTAAAATATAATTATTCGTCTAAATACCGCAAACACATATTCAAAGAAATGTCGTACATACTACAGTAAGACTCCCAAGGTGGAAGAGGCTGTGTTGTATTTCATTCACTCGTTTCTTTTGCAGAATTCAATCTGCCTGACAAAGTGTTATGATCAATGTTTACATTCTAAAGCCAACTCACAAGCCTATTTAAGTCACAATTATGGCGACAGTACATCTGGAATGAAAGTACAGCCATACTGTGTTAATACCAGTAATGTAACATACCATAACTATAATTAAATTGACAAAGTTAAAGTAAACAGTAAAGTTCACCCTAGAACAGGCCACAAAGGCCCAGAGGGGAAACAGGTGTATATCTTCATTCTTTTTTTAACTTTGGTGTTAGATGGGGTGAGTGGTCAACACCATGCCCCAGCTGCTTTAGCCCCAGTGAAAGAGACCTGGTATCCACTGTACAGGAGGCTGGTTTGGCTCCAGGGCTTGTTTGGATGGGTGCAGAAGATCTTGCTTCCACTGGGATTCAAACCCGAGACCATACAGCCTGTAATGAGTCCCTATACCGACTGAGCTATCCATGCCCACAATTCAATTGACAAACATACAGGAATGCTAACCCCTTGAATAAAACCCCGCCAAAAACAGCATACCACAAACAGCAAAGTCAGAAACTAAACAGGAGGAAATATAATGCATATAAACATACAAGCCGCCAATAAAACAAATATCCTGAGAATCGTCTATAGAATGGATAACACTACCAACACACATAAAAAACAAAGCCATAACAATGTGTGCATTAAGAAATGACAGACAAGTGCCTTCTGCCCATCATGGTAAACTTCCTTGTCACATAGTAGCACCATCACAAGTAGTTCATAAGAGAATAACTGGCTTGTACAAAAGAAATGGTGTTTGTGATACAGAATTATTACAATATTAAGGTAGGGATCAGCTTCCTGTGTATGTACAGACCTTTATTCATTGCACATTCATAACCTGCAGACTTCCTGTACCACTCCGTCTTCTATAGTAACATACAATCAGAAGTGTTCTAAGAACACAGTCATGGAAAACAGAGAGGACACCACACAGATGCAATCATTCCAGCTGGCAAAATACCAATCTTCTACTTTTGCATCACGTACATTTATTTTACGCCTTAACTTCTGTTTTTGAAATGACATCATGAGTCTTTTCTATGACACTGTAAATGTAAGGCCGCTCCATCGGATTCACTTTTAGCATATATAGAATTAGTTCATGTATTTCCTGCAACAAAAGACATCATTTCAAACACAAGGGAAACAAAGGCATGAAACTCATATGAAAAAATTAAGCACTCAGTCACCAACTGATTTTAACACCCAATGCTACGCTTATATACCATTCAAAGTCTGTGATCCGAATGTCCACATTCATACTAACTTCATTTACCACACATGCTACTGGATAAATATCCAGAATTAGACACTCACACACACATGAAGGAAACCAAGAGCCACTCTCTTGTTTAGCATCAACCGATATGCAACCACTCATTCCCAAAATTTATAACTTTCTCCATTCCATACTGACAAATAACACATTAGGACAGAAAATCTGTGATGTGCGCAGATAATTAAAGTCACACTACTGTCACACAAATTCAAGAAACTTTATCTTCTCCTATGCATCCAGACCGCTATGAGGCTCACGCAGCCTCCTATTCGATGGGTACCCTGCAGTTTGGGGGGGGGGGTAAAATGCCTAAGGCATGAAACTAAAAACTCACCCTATCCAGAGCCAAGACTAGAAATAAGTGAATTGTACCTTCACTACACCAAATGCCTTCATAGCATAGACAGGAACAACTTTACCTCTGCATGGAGGCAGATTGCCTGTTTTAGATCACTGCAGAATTCACCATGTGCAGTGAGTCATAAGAGTAAAAACTATTTTTACTGTGCTTTTATGCTAGAAATTCCAAATAAAAAATTTATTTCAAAGAATGACACACTTTCATGTAACCAGTTGTTACACAAACAGGTTAATTTATATGTACTGACAACTATCTTCTAATTTTCATGTTATTCGTGTCTGTATGAATTAACCTCATTTTTCTTACTGCTAGTTATCTATTTCTTGAAACATTCTCCCAGTTCTCTAAACAGAAGTGTCAGAAATGTTTCAAGGTAACTGTATATGGTGTATCTTTGAAATTTACTTCATAAATTATCATAAATCTACGCCAGTTCTTCAGATTCTTCTATCAGCCAGCAACAAGTGCACAGCTCTTTCTGTAGTTATTCTGAGAACAAGAGAGGGTATATCACATCCCATATAGCTATTAAATTTGGGTCTTGAAGCTGATACTGCTGCTGAAAGGATCACAACAAGTTGACACAGCTCACCATTCAGAACAGTTCTATTCCATGAGAGAAACGTGCCTATACACTGATCCATACAAGCCTATTTACCATCACAAAACATATAGGCATATCACATACTGTATGTCATACTATGTAATATGGGCATAAGACTGTTTCTTTCAATGAATTAGGAGTTAAAACAGATCTAATACTTACTGAATTATATGGAGATGGCTCTGGAAATGTGATGTTGCCACTGAGAGCAGCCAAAGCGACACTGTCACCACGCTCATATACAGCATCAAATGGAGACTTGAAGTAACACAATGCATACAGAACACAACCAAGAGACTGAAACAGAAAGTAACATAAGGAAGATGTGATGATTTTGCACATGAAGATAGGTAGTGTCAGATTAAGGCTGGGGATGCATTCCTAGATACAGCAATGTACAATGAGAATGATTGATATAAACAGAAAATACTTTAATCGTTTAATCAATGGTTGCACTCAGTGCTCAAAAATTTGTACTGAAAACGAGCCAAAGCAAACAAAATGTAGTCCGCTTTCCATTAAAGACATGAGTCAGCATAGATCACAGATCCTCCCATCCCCTTAAGTGATGGGTACAGAAGGCTGTCTCTTTGGGATTAAAGTGGCCTAGGGGTGATAGTGACCACTCACTTTCATCTACTGCCAAGGTCAAGAATGAATGTTGCTACACCTCCCCTCCATGTCACATGGCACATTGCTTCATTAATTAAGCACAGGGACAACTATAGCCCTACCAGTAGTTCTGGCAGTTCTTTTAAAACTTTTTCATTTGTGAAACTCTTTTCCAGACTAATATATTACACAGAACCTCACCAGTGTTTCTGGATGGCAATATAGGCAAAGTAAAAAACATAATGTAGATAACAGGCTCTTTTCTTTGGCTTGTAGGCAAATGAAATAATAATAATAAAACTCACAATCTCAGTTAAACAAATAAAACTGTACATATGATTTGTGTTAATTTCTCAGTGTGATGGATGAGGCTCCTCTGACGAACAAATAAATTTAAAATCAGGTACAATGGGCAACAGTTGCTATCTGAGATCTGCCACAGCATCCAACTTATTTGTGTTTGGTTTTTGTCGTACTTATCGCAAAAATCCAGATTAACATAAGTAAGTCATTGGAAATGAAGTTTCCCAATGTTATTAAATTATGCATCTACTTCCTTCTGAAGAATGTATCTCAAAATGAAACACAATTGTTAAATATTATCTCATTCATTGTGTAATATTTTTATAGAAATAAGCCAATAAAAATAACTACAACAATATACAAAATAACCAAGTTTTTAACAGCATTTCACAGAACCCCTGACATACCTTCGCAGAACCCCAGGGCCCCCCAAGCAACACACTTTGAAAAACAATGAGTCAATAGTCAGGGTGAAGCAATAGAAATTAGAATGACATAAACATGACTACTTTTCAACTAATATCACAATGCATCTGTAAAATTCAAATGAATGAACGAATCAATCAACTACGCTAAGCAGTAATAACATCACGGAGAAGCAACATGGTTTGTAAGCTAACCACTCAATAAAGTACAGACAATTTTATGTAACCGGACAGTACATTAGCATATTCATAACAGCCAAAAAATGGATATATTACATGCCAAATAAATCCATCTGAAACATTCACATCAAACGCAATGTGAATATGCCAACCATGTATTGGACACACCAAGTGGAGTGGCACCTGTTATATGAATTTCTCGTTTCAAGTAATGCAGTCAGAATTTACCCAGATATCAGTCCTCTCATCTACCATACAGTAACTCTCAACGTTGAAGAGTTCTGGTGCCCGATACGGCATTGAACATCGTTCACTTGCAAGATCCTGCAGCTGCTGGGCTTCAGAACTGCCACACACCTTGACCCGAGCCACAGCTACTGAGCCTGCATAAAGAACATAACGATTACTGTATTTCTGCTGTATTGAACAATGGCATGTGTTACTTTAACTTTTAAAACTAAATCTCAACTACAAACGTAACTTTTCTAAAAGAATGACACCCCACTCTATGGAAAATTGTATGTAGTCAAACACAACTGTGTCACATGAGGTGTATTTAATGACTATATAATGGACAACTACATGTTTCGGCCTGTACTGGCCATCTTCAGGTTGTCTTAGGGGAACTTA
>Ga0131853_10013591_pt1 | contig 14929 bp, 15 predicted proteins | sample TergutLab28metaG_FD_92764 | JGI IMG/M metagenome (GOLD analysis project Ga0131853, IMG submission 92764) | Labiotermes labralis P1 segment gut microbial communities from Petit-Saut dam, French Guiana - Lab288 P1 (version 2) (version 2) | ecosystem: Host-associated > Arthropoda: Insects >... | reverse complement strand
GATGTCTTGAAGCCGATTGGTTTTGGGTATTTCGATGTTAAGGGTATCATGGAGTTTTGTAAAAATCATATCATTGAGGGCATAAGACGGGAGAATGAGTCTTTCTTAAAGAAGGAAAGAGTTGGCAAGAAGCTCAGCGAAAAACTGATACAAGAGAATATTGATATTATGTTTCCAAGCCGCTACGGTACCGCTGTTCTATTAGTTGCGGAGTGCCTTGCAGAGTTTTCAAAAAAAGGCGTATTCGTAATAGAGGACTATGAAGCAGGAGCGGAAATGAAGATAACTGAGTTCATCTTCACGGACAGCGTTTTAGATGAACTGCTCGAAGAATTACACAAAATGCTTGACCCTGACCATGATGCGTACACTTCATGGTTTGAGGAAGACACTCGTCAACAGTGGATAGCACACATGAAGATGGTATGCGATAGCATTGAGGGACTTAAAGGGGGCGATGGCCGTGGGTAAGCCTATCCTCGGAAACAATGCCCTTGCCGGTTTTGATAACATTTTTAGGAGCACCGCTAAAACAGATGGGGCAATCGAAACCGATGAAACTATTGTCTATATTCCTCTGGAAGAACTGTACCCGCCTGAGTTTCACCCCTTCCAAGTCAACGACGACGAGACCATGACGCGGCTTGTTAAGAGCGTTAAGCAACACGGAGTTCGAGAGCCAGGTCTGGCTCGACCTCATTCTGGTGGATATGGCTACGAGTTGCTTGCAGGCAACCGACGCAAACGAGCCTGTGAGTTGGCAGGGCTTGCTACTATGCCGGTTATCATACGCACGATGGACGATGACAGCGCCGAGATAGCGATGGTGGATTCAAACCTCCAACAGCGTGAAAAGCTACTGTTCAGCGAAAAGGCGTGGGCGTATCGGGTCAAGATGGAGGCTCTGAACCATAACGGAATCAAGGGTGAGAAGCTGTCTGTCGAAGTCCTAATGGAGCAGACCGGCGAGAGCAAGAGCCAAATCTTCCGCTACATAAGTCTGACGGAACTTGTGGTTGACTTGCTTGATAAGGTGGACAACCGCCAGCTTGCCTTCAACCCCGCAGTCGAACTTTCCTACTTATCGCAAACCGAACAATGCGAAGTTGTAGCTGCGATGGAACTGTACGACATAAAGCCCTCTCTGTCCCAAGCTGTACAGCTTAAAAAGCTGAAACAGGATGGGGCGCTTACGAAGGAACTGATTTACTCCATATTATCAGAATCCAAGCCCAAAATCAACCATCACGAAAAAATTTCCACGCACTTCCGCAGATACTTCCCCGCCGATTACTCACTCCGGCAGATGAACGATGTGATTGCGGGTTTACTGGAAACTTGGCAAAGCGAGCAAGCCGCGCAGGAAGGTAGTGCTGAAAATGGCTAGACTTACTTATTCCGGAGAACAATAAAAACTAGCAGCAGACGATTTTGGATATGCCAAGGGGCGCGATGTTTAGTCTGAAAATCAAACATCGCGCCTCTTGTTATGTCTGAAAACATTGCTAACCTGAGTGCTGTATGATAAAATCCAATTGGAGGCAAGTATATGAACAATGTAGAATTACGCAAAAAAGTCCATTCGGCAATGTACTCCTTAATCAAAACCAACGGCGTAGCGTCGCCGGTTGGGGTACTGATGGCGATTGGTGCGCTGTCGAAAGAAAAATACGAGGATTGGCGTAGAGGTAAGGTTCCCTACCTTGAGCGTGTGTGCCAAATCAACCTCGGCAAACTTTCGACAGTCAACCACGAGATTAGAGCTTTTGCTCGAAAGAGCAATCTTAAAGCGTCATGGAGCGACTACAGAAGTTGGAATAAAGATAATCACAAACGCATCCGGCTACGTTTCTCAAAAAGCGGTGATGAACAAATTGAGCGCCTGTACGCAACGCATTACGTCAGCCAGCAGAAAGTCGCTGATGCACTAGAGCGCCATGCGTTCCAAAAACGCAAGAATGAGTTGGCTCAGACAATCGCGCCGTGTGGTCTGTTCTTCGGGTTGCTCGGCAAAGCGGCAAACTGCAACGGATGTAGCGGGGATAACGGCTGTACTCATGCAGATGCTTGTTACCAACGCCAATGCTGTGCCGAAAGAGATATAAAGGGCTGCTGGAAATGCGCTGTTTTCCCCTGTGATAAGGGTATGTTTTCGCAGAAACATGACAGTATTAAGCACATCGCGTTTGTGCGTTGTGTTAAAGAAGATGGCGTGAAAGGTCTGGCCGGGCACGTTCTGCGCAACCAAGATAATGGCCTGCTGTACAGCAGTAGCGGCGATAATCACATAGGTGCTTATGACGGCCACGACAATGTTGACGTTGTTTTGAAGCTGTTGCGAGGAAACGTACACCGGTAATAGAGCAGTCATGCCTGCTCAAAGCCATACCGTTCAAGCGACTCCTTAGCGGAATTGATACCGTCCTCATACAAAACAACGGACTTCGAGCGCTTTGAATCGCTGATATATCCTTCGCCCACTAACTCATCAAGGATGTCGAAATCATAACCTTTCTAGCTTCTTTGACAGCTATACAAATCCCTTTCCGTCCATGAGGTTAGATACAGCAACATCAACGTCAGTTCTTTAACAGTTTGCTTATGATCCATGATCGGACCTCCTAATTTTATTGCCGTCAGGTTTTGGTGTATCAGCGCACGCGTGGCGGCCTTAGCGCGAAAGCTTGTGCCATCAGCGTTTTATCCATCACCGCCACTGGCGGTCATGGTGTGGGCTTGGCGGTCATACATCTTCGTGCCGCAATGACAACACCCAATGTCCGTCTACCCTTCTCGGCTTTATATTCGCGATTTTTCGCGCCCTCTCAAGAGTCCGTTTTGAAATGCCCATTTCATCAGCCAGTTCGTTCAAATCTACCGCCGACATATCACCCTCTGAAAGTATCTCGGTAATAAAGTCAACGGCTTCATCTACCTTATTCTTATCTTCCTTCACTCTCACAGCCTTGTAACGCATTATATCATCAGGAGTAATATCATCACTCTCGCCTATCCAGCTAAAGCCGTCAATCTTATTAAGCCGAAAAAGCTGTGTCGATCCAAGCTCGGCGAAGTTACTTTTCCCGTGCGCAATTGCACGAACGTCAGGGTCGAGTCCCTCGGCTTTCCCAAGATACAATGCACTCGGGACGCTGTTTACCACGTCCACGCTGCCCAAACCCCTATGCTGCGCCTTTCCGCGCCCCTTCGTTATATGCCCGACTAACACAATAGCCGATTGCGTCCTTTCCGCAACCTGCTCTAAGTGCATAAGCGCCGGACGCACACTCTCGGAACGGTTCATACTGAAATTTCTATCAAGATGGTTCTGCCAAGGGTCAATTATCATCAGCTTGGCGTTATGCTTGCGGATCGCGGCTTCTATACGTCCGTCTGTCAGAGTGAGATGCTTTCCGGCGGCGTTAATTCGGTGAACCTTATCGCAATTTGCGCCAAGCATCTCAAGACGGGGTTTGATTACTGTCGGCCAAGGGTTCTCGGAATTTTGTACAATTATGTCCGATGGCGGCAGCATTGCTTTTTCCGCTCCGGGTAATGGCAGGCCGTTAGATATTGCCGCCGCTAAAGCAAGCGTGGCAAAGCTTTTGCCATCCCCACCATCCCCGATCAAAATCGTAACAGTGCCTTGCGGGATGTAGAGTTCCCAAATCCACGACATGGGCTGGCTTTGGATTTCTGACGCGGTTGTGGTGTCTACCTCTACTAAAATACCATCAGCACTATGAATAGTATCATCGTTCATATGTATAACTCACTCCTACCACGCTTATCGCATTATTGCCTTTGTTGATGGAGTTTATAATGCCACAAGAAAGACATGCACCCCATTGTAGCAAAAATGTGGGGCGGATTCAATACGCAAACGCTGAGCAATCACGTAAATTAAATCGATGCGGCTGCGCAATAACAACATAAGTCATACCATTTCGCAATCGTTCAAGTAGTTAAAATTTGAAACGCGACCGGGTTCAGGGGCGCGTTTCAAATTTTAACTACTACATTGAACGCGAAATGGTATCAGTCAAAGGGCCTAGTTCTCCGCAAAACGGAGGACTAGGCCCTTTTGTGTTACCTAAAAACTACTTGAGCGGAGGAATCCCATGAGGCCACAAAAGTCCAAGAAGCAAAACATCAGACGTATCAACAAGTTCAAATACTACCTAGAGGATTGCGACTGCAAAATGTGCCGACACTATCGCGGAAAGAAGCGCGGCTGTGCCCTGCCTGTGTGCTGCTGCGAGGATATCAAACAGGATGCGGTCAGGCACGGCAGAATCAAGCGGAAGGAGAAGTTTGAGCGGTGGGATTCGTAACCAAGGAGATGATCGGGCGGGCAAGAGAGGTTCACGTCCTTGACTATATCCTCACCCATGAACCAAGCGCATTTAAGCGCGTAGGCAGCGGCTACCGGCATAAGGATGATGATGCTATCGCCGTCAATGAAAGAGGTTGGTACTGCCATAGGACGCACACAGGGAAACGCTCTGCGTTGGAGTATCTCCTTGATGTAAAGGGTTACGGCTTTGTCGATGCGGTTTCTATGTTGATAGGCGAAAAACCTTTGGGACAACTTAGATCACCTCTATCGCCGATAAAATCTTTGTCGGCACATCTCCGGCAGACCGAACACCCTGAACACCCCCGGCGTGCTCCATTAGCCCTTCCTCGCCGGAATAAGGATAATCGGCGTGTCCTCGCCTACTTACAAAGCCGCGGCATAGACAGAGATTTGATAATGTCTTGCGTTGACCGCGGCTGTGTCTACGAGAGTGCAGTCCATCACAACGCTGTCTTTCTCGGCAAGGATGAACAGGGCAAAACCCGCCTCGCTGCAATACGCTCTACCACAGGAAGCTTCATGAGAGATGCCGATGGCAGTGATAAGCGCTATGGCTTCACTATCCCGCCTTCCGGCTATATGCCTGCCGTCAACACAAACGATCATGCCAACAATCGTACAAGTTCCAATGCCGTAGCTATCTTTGAATCTCCGATAGATGCCCTATCCCATCAGACACTATGTGAACAGGGCTTCATTCCTGCCTTTGACGGCTGGCGGCTTTCTCTTGGAGGTGTCAGCTTGCTGGCGCTGAATCACTTCCTTGATAACCGTCCGGAAATATCAACTTGTATCATCTGTACCGATAATGACGAAGCCGGGAATACCGTTGCGGCAAAGATTGCCGATACGCTCAAACCGGGCGTAGTCTGCCTACGAGCGCCGCCCTTGCACGGCAAGGATTATAACGATACCTTACAGGCCATGCAACAAACAATGTGTTTGGAAATGTCGCAAACCCAAACATCGCAGAAAGATTCACACTGTATATAGCGCAAGAATCGCATATAGCACAAAAATCACAGAAGGTCATACCATTTCGCGTTCAATTAGTAGTTAAAATTTGAAACGCGCCCCTGAACCCGGTCGCGTTTCAAATTTTAACTACTTGAACGATTGCGAAATGGTATCACATACATCAGGGGGGCTGATAATGGTTGTACGTGTTCTTCAAGGCACAGGACAGTAAGGCGTTTGATTCAGCTTTTAAGGAGTATTCGCGTGAGGTGTTGAAGCGCAAAACACCCAAGCCGTCTATGTTGGACAAGTTGGAGAAGTTTAAGGAGTTAATCTCTTTCTCCGACGCTCCCGCCAAGGATCGTAACAGAGGGGAGATTTCGCTATGACATCATCTAAAATCAAGAGACTTGTCATTCGAAATCTCCCATACCTACTGCTGCTCTGGTTCTTTAATAAGGTAGGCGAAGCGTATCGGCTATCTGTTGGCCGTGATGCTGCTCATAGGTTGATGGACGCTATCAACAACCTGAACAGCACTCTCGCTAACCCAATCCCAAGTCTCGACCCATTCGATTCAGTGGTCGGTCTCGCCGGTGCGGTTATCGTCTACGGCATAGTCCAATACAAGCGCAAGAACGCTAAGAAATGGCGCGCTGATGTTGAGTATGGTTCTGCCAGATGGGGTACTCGCAAGGATATTGAACCATACATCGACCCCAAGCCCGAGAACAACGTCATTCTAACCGCCACGGAAAGTCTCACGATGGAAAGCCGCCCGAAGCTGCCCAAACACGCACGCAACAAGAATGTGCTGATTATCGGCGGTTCCGGCTCCGGCAAGACCAGGTTTTTCGTCAAACCCAATATTCTCCAACTCCATAGCTCATACTGTATCACAGACCCAAAAGGTGGACTCGTCTACGAGACAGCTTCGCTCCTAGAGCGTAAGGGGTACAAGATTAAGATTATGAACACAATCGACATGGGTCGGAGTTTACGATATAATCCTTTCACTTACCTCAGAAAAGAGTCCGACATACTGAAGCTAGTCACGGCTTTAGTAGAAAACACGCGCACCAGCGACAACAAAGGCGGCGATCCGTTCTGGGAGCAGAGCGAGAAAATGCTCTATTGCGCTCTGATAGGTTATATCTTCTACGAGGCCAATGATGAGGAAAAGAGCATGAACAGCCTCGTAGCAATGATAAACTCAATGGAAGTTCGAGAAAATGAAGAGGCGTTAGGCCGTTCTTATCGGACAAGTACGACTTGACCAAGCATAAGAACTACCGCTATCTGTCCGATGCCAACCCCAAGAACGCGTTTGACGTAAGTAAGCACATATTAAAACGGCTGAAAGTAAAGCCAACGGAGGAATACGAGCATTTCGAGTACGTTGCCGTGGATGAGGAAATGCCGCAAGAAGCCCTCGCAGACTTCCCGGGTTTCGACGAAACAGAAGCCTTTGCGGACTTCCCGGAAGATCTCGAACCATTTTGAGTTACCTGTAGCCTTGTCCCAACTCGGGACAAGGCTATTTCTGTTCACACCAATACCAAATCATATCTTAGGGGGAATTATAGTGTACGACCTGACACTCATCAAACAAAACGGCAGCGCTTATGTTGACAGCCGCGAAGTGGCGGCATTTATCGGAAAGAGACACCACCATCTGCTGCGCGATATCGAGAGGTACATTGAAGTCATTGATAGTTCTTCTATTGAAACCAAAATTGGTGTCAATGACTTTTTCCTTGAAAGCAGCTACAAAGACAGCATTGGCCGCACCCTGCCGTGCTATCTTCTCTCCAAGATGGCATGTGAGCTGATCGCCAACAAACTCACCGGCGAGAAAGGCATCCTGTTCACGTCCCTGTACGTGTCCAAGTTTAACGAAATGGAAGCCGCCGAACGCGCGCAGCTTCAAGCGCGCTCTACTACGCCGCAACTAAAGGTATTCAACACGGCCATACGTAACGTCCTCGGCGGCTACGCCAAAACCTACGCTACTCCGGATGAAGTAATGGACTTCCTGCGCGGCGCGTACAAGCCCTTTGGGATAGATGTTATCCACGAAAAAGGCGCTCACTATCTGACGGCAAGGGGCATAGCGATGTTATGCGGTATGCTCTCCGAGACGGGCAGACCCCACGGGCACGCGGCTGCTTCGATAATCGGCAGGCTGAATATTGCACCGGAGCATATGGCCATTATTCCTTACGGCATGATGGGTATATCGGTGCGCTATGACGAACACGTCTTGGAGGAAGTTCGGCGCTGGATTGCCGATAACGGCTGCCCAAGCGACATTCCGCATCTCGACTTCGAGTACCACATCTGCTACGACCCTAACTGGCTGTTTCTGTACAACGAACATGTCGGCGGCGATTACAGTTATACGACTAAGCACCGTTAGGCGCACGGCCATAAGCAAACACATAGTAACCCCGTCCAAAAGAACCTTGCGGCATCCAACAAAGCCGCAAGGTTCTTTCTATATTTTACTACAGCAGTCAATCAATCCAAAATTACAGGAGGAATGTCCAATGGAATTTTTCGAGAGCGCAGTAGACACAATGCAAACGCTGGTGATTGCCCTTGGAGCCGGTCTTGGCGTATGGGGTATTATCAACCTTTTGGAAGGCTACGGATCGGATAACCCCGGCGCGAAATCCCAAGGGAAACTTGCCTAAATCCCTCCACGGACGAGTAATCGCCGTGCAGCGTATGGCGCGATTCCATATGGAGACAAATTGAATTGCTGGGAAGCCCTAAAGCTATGCGTACCACAACATAGGGATGAAATATACCCAAGTGTGATGAGTTGCGAAAGCGGAAAAAAACGCATAGATGGCGCATGGCGTAAGCCTAAACGCCGGGATAATGGGCAATCAGCAGCCAAGACCCGAACAAGAACCCGAAAGAAGTCGGGCGCACCGAAGGTGCGGTTTTGCGTAGCAAAACTTCTGAAGGGTAAGGTTCAACGACTATCCCGTGAGGGAGTAGGGCCAAGCGGCTCGAAGCGGTTTGCCCCGCCGTCGGCGGGTGAAGATATAGTCTGCTCCCATGTGAAAGCATGGGATGTTCGCCTGTACGGAATCGAAACTGATTCGCTATTAATGGTGGAACTGCGCAAGGTTAGCGCCCTTGTGTGAACAAAACAGGATCAAGCAATTGATGGCCGGCGGCGGCACAGCCTTGGTGGGTATGGTGCTTATACCGCTGCTTTCCGGGCTTTTCGGGTAAAAATTCGACCTAAAAAGCCGCCGAAGATGTCTAACCTTCGGCGGCACTTGGGGGGTATATAATGCTATGGCTACGCGATTTCATAGACGAATGGTTCCGGGAACTGATGATAGACGGCATCGTGAGCAACTTTACCTCTATGTTTGACGACCTAAATGTACGCGTGAATGATATCGCGTCACAGGTAGGCGAAACTCCTTCCGGATGGAACAGTTCTATTTTTAACATGGTGCGCACGATATCCGAAACGGTCATCATACCGATAGCCGGTGTGATATTGACGTTCATCCTGTGCTACGAACTCATCCAGATGATATTGGAGAAGAACAACATGGCCGAGTTCGACACTTTTAATATCTACAAGTGGGTGTTCAAGACATTCTGCGCCGTGCTGATTCTAACCAATACATTTGACATAGTAGTGGGAGTGTTCGAGATAGCCCAACATGTGGTGAACAGCAGCGCAGGCGTAATCGTGGGAAGCCTTGACGTGGATATCGCCATTGCAGACCTTGAGGAACAGCTTGAAGATATGGGTACAGGGGCGTTAGTCCAGTTCTATATTGAATCCAGCATCCTACAGCTTGCGATACGGGTCATTTCCATATGTGTGTTCCTGATTATCTACGGAAGAATGATTGAGATTTACCTAACAATCAGCCTTGCCCCGATTCCGCTGGCAACTTTGGTAAATAGAGAATGGGGCAATACAGGCAACAGCTACTTGAAATCCCTGTTCGCGCTGGCGTTTCAGGGATTTTTGATTATGGTCTGTGTTGCGATATATGCCGTTCTGCTGAGTACCATTACAACTGCAGATAGCGTTCACGCGGCGGCATGGGGTACGGTTTCGTATACGATTTTGCTGGCGTTTACGTTGTTCCGTACATCAGGGTTGGCCAAGTCAATCTTCGGTTCGGGGTAGTAGTTGAGCGATATAAAAACAAGCCGAAACTTTCAAGGCAAGCAAAATCTACAGCAAGCAAACAAGAAGGGATGATGCCTATTGAGTAATCTCACTCTACTGCGGGAGCGCATAGAGCAAAACTACACCGAGTTCAAGGATGATGTGCGCGAACTTGATACCGTCAGCATATACGAGTTAGCTTCGCTTATCGACGCTACGGAGGATGTGTACTCCTACACTTCAACACACAACTTCGTCGGCGAAGAAGAAGCGGCCAATCTGCTGCAATACAACGACCCGCTGCTGATGTTGTCCTATGTGTGGAAGGAATACCGTGAAGCTTCGCATGGCGATATAGGGGAAATTATATCGGAGTTCATTAAAGGTAGTCTTTGTGGGCATGGGAACAGCAGTCAGGGGGCGTTTGAATGAACACATCAACAACAATACACGGTGAAGTCAAACCCGGCGACTGGGTGATATCCGCCGGCAACAACGACTATGCCTATCTCATAGGCGAAGTTAAGGAAATCTTGAAATACGGCACAGCGGAACACGCAGATGAAACAGACAACACCACAGATTCCGTCCACGTCGATTTTACGGCCTTTGACTACCCGCCGGAGCGGATAGCGGAGATTGAGGCGTATTTCAGCGATCTGTACGGCGAAGAAAAAATCTTAGACGAAATCGCCCTTGATGATGTAATTATGGCCCCAAGGATGCTGATAAACATAACACGTCTGGGCCATGACGAAATAACGCGCTTGGGTAATCTCCGGCAAAACTGCGAATCCTTCTGCAACAGCTTTCCGGGAAGCGCGCACCCGGCAGTGGGAGACTATTGGACACTTATCGACCGTCTTGACAAGAACCTCGCTGACTATCACACGATGCTGATGGGTTTTGATAAGCAGACGATTATCGACATGGCTAATAAGATATCCGCCATGTCAAACGTACACTTGTACATGACTTCGAGGTATCACTTCGACGAGGACAAGCTGGATTTCTTTCTGAAATTCAAAAATCCGCTCGAAGTTGTAGCCAACGCATGGGTTGACAGTAACATAGACATTGGCGACATCAGCTTCGCGCTGTACGATGTTTATGACAAGCAATACGCACTGGAGGATTATCCGCTGGTTGGCGATGCAAGCGAAACTGAAACTGCCGAAGTAAGCCAAGACCATGAACCACTTGGGCACGAAAGCGTAAAACTAACCGCGCAAGAGAGGCTCTATAACAAGATGTACAAGGAATACGACAGTTTTCTCGGCCATCTGAAACAATTGCCGCCGGGAGAAATCATCAAACATTCCCATGAAGTTGTGTTCAAGGAAAGTTTGCTGATTTGCATTGAAACCGGCAACCTTGGGAATGACGAAGCCGAGGCGCTGTTAAACTTTGAGGAACCTCTCGAATCTCTGCACTCCGCATGGTTTAACTATGACGAAACTTACATGGACACGCTACGCGACTGCATTGACGACCAAGCTTCGGCTCTGCTTAAAGAAAAGATATTCGACAAGCCGATGGAATTCCGCAATCCCCCGGAACAAGCTGCCGAAAAATCAGCCTCAAACGAAAAAACTGCTTCAAGCGCGAAGTCTGTATCAATTGAAAAACCGAAACAATCCCTAACCGAGAAACTCCAAGCAGCCAACGAGAAAGTCAAGGAGCAAGACGCGCTAAACGCCGGTAAATCCAAATCCAAATCCACATCCCTCGAGTGGGATACGTAGAAAGGTGGTAAAAGTTATGTCAAACACAAAACTGGATGTACGTGTATACCCCATCGACGAGCCAAAAGGCGGCACCAGAGCCTTCGCCAGCGTATCGGTTGAGGACTTGGTTGCGATACGCGGAATACGCGTCATGGAGGGGAGCAACGGGTTGTTTATCAACATGCCCCAATCCAAAGACCCGAAAACTAACGAGTATCACGACATAGCGTTCCCGGTGGCCAAAGGCTTGCGCCAAGAAATAAGCAAGGCTATCTTAGACGAGTACAAGGTTCAGATGAGGGAAGCAAGCGCCGACAAGTTCGCTGACAGAAAGCCCAGTCTTGAGGAAGGGCTACGCAACGGCGCGGCGAAGGCCGCTGCGAATGCTCCGGCTCCGCGAACGGGGGCTATGCCGAAAAACGCGGATGTCGCCGTGTGAAATGATAAGGCCTTGCCAACAGAAGCTGACATGTCAAAAGCACCCGACATGTCAACTACTACGTGATGTCTAATCATCCTCATCCCGAAAGTCAAAAAGCTTCTTTACAGGCACTTTCAAGGCATCCGCAATCCTAAATACCGTACTGAGTGACATGCTTTGGTATTTGTTCGAGTTTTCGATATTAGCTATGGTGGTTCTGCTTATGCCGGTCATTTCGGCAAGTTCTTCCTGCGATACGCTTTTCAGCTTTCGATAATACGCAATGTTCATGCCGGTTTTCACCAGCCACAAATTGTACTTGGTGTCAACTTTTGGTGTTGGAATGACAATCACCTCCCCCTGTACCCTGTACCCTGTACCCTGTACCCCTTCATTATATTGTCTGTCTGTATTTGCATAAATAGCATTCATATTATCATATTATGTAGCGTAACGTAAATTATGATTAACAGTAGCGCTCTGCATCAGACGAGATGGAGCGCTTTTAATTTTGCACAAAATTCCAAGACAAGGGAGGGAGGAAAACGGATGAGGACTTTTGTAAATTAACAAAACTCCTTATTCTTGTTTTCCGGATATTATCGCTTTTGTGAGTATACCCAAAGACCTGAATCTGATAAAAAGCCGAATAGCCCTCAACATGAGTCCTCGCCAGTTAGTCTGCTTCGGCACGGCTGTCACGATAGGTTTACCGACGTACCTGTTCACGCGGGGAACCATCGGTGACACCGGGGCGGTGCTGGTTATGATGGGCGTTATGATGCCGCTGTTTATGTTGGCTATGTACGAGCGCGACAGCCAGCCCGCCGAGATAGTCATGCGCAATTACATCCGAGCAAAACTGTTCTGGCCGGGGATTCGGACATACAAGACGGAGAATCTCTTTGAAAAACTGGACAAGGAGGGAGATAGCTTTGCATACCAGCCCAAAAACAAAGCAGCAGCAAGACCAAGAAAAACGCCTATCGTTAAGCGTGATGCAGGCACAGGAAAGCATGGCCGACGCAAGAAAGTCGGAGAAAGACGATAAGGACATTAAGAGCAGCACGACCAACAAAAGCGCCAAGAAACCGCCCGCGAAACAATCGGGCGGTTTCTTTTCGTCTATGATAACTAAGATGTTCGGGCGTAAGGATAAGCCAAGAACGGCCCAGCAATCCATACCGTACATCGAGATGTACCGGGACGGCATCTGCCGTGTCACCGAGCGTCTCTACACCAAGACCGTTGTGTTCGGAGACATCAACTATCACCTTGCCCAAAACGAGGACAAAACCCGGATATTTGAGAACTACTGCGACTGGCTTAACTACTTCGATAGTTCTATCAGCCTGCAAATATCGGCTATCAACAAGTACAGCGACGGAGCCGAGATACTCAAGTCAATTAACATCCCAATGACCGGGGACGATTGCGACCTCTTGCGCGTTGAGTATTCCGACATACTGAAATACCAGCAGGCCAAGGGCAACAACGGCCTTGTTAAGTCCAAGTACGTTACCTTCGGGATTGAAGCCGATAGCCTCAAAGCCGCGAAACTGCGCCTTGAACGTGTTGAAGCTGATATCTTAAACAACTTCAAGATACTGGGTGTGACGGCAAGTTCTCTGAGCGGCATGGAGCGATTGGAGATTCTTCACGGCCAGTTCCATGTGGACGGTGCAGACAAGTTCAGTTTTAACTGGAACGACATCCCACACACAGGTCAGACCACCAAGGACTACATCGCCCCCACGTCCTTCGACTTCCGGCAGGGCAAGACCTTCGGCATGGGTGCACACTATGGCGCTGCAAGCTACTTGCAGATACTCGCCCCGGAACTTACAGACCGTATGCTTGCTGACTTCCTTGAACTGGATTTCGCTGTTACCGTAACACTGCACATCCAGTCAATAGACCAGTCCGAAGCTATCAAGACCATCAAGCGCAAGCTCTCCGACCTCGATAAGATGAAGATAGAGGAGCAGAAGCGCGCCGTAAGGTCAGGATACGACATGGATATTATTCCCAGCGATTTAGCCACTTATGGCAACGAAGCCAAGTCACTGCTGGAAGATTTGCAATCCAGAAACGAGCGCATGTTCCTCGTTACTGTGCTTGTGATGAATACCGCGAAAACCAAGTCCAAGCTTGAGAACGACGTATTCGCGGCGGCGGGTGTGGCGCAAAAATACAACTGCGTTCTAAAACGGCTGGACTGGCAACAGGAACAGGCGCTAATGAGTAGCTTGCCACTTGGACTGAATCAGATTGAGATTAAGCGTGGGCTTACAACGTCAAGTGTGGCCATCTTCGTGCCGTTCACGACATGCGAACTGTTCCAAACCGGCGAAGCTTTGTATTACGGCCTTAACACTCTGTCAAACAACCTAATCATGGCAAACCGCAAGCTGCTGCGTTCGGCAAACGGCCTTTTCCTCGGCACCCCCGGCTCCGGCAAGTCCTTCGCAGCCAAGCGTGAGATTGTCAACGTGTTCCTGCTCACCGGCGATGATATCATTATATCAGACCCGGAAGCGGAGTATTTTCCCCTCGTAAACCGCTTAGGCGGTCAGGTTATCAAACTGTCACCCACCAGCAGCCACTACATCAACCCTATGGACATCAATCCCGATTACGACGACGAAGACCCGCTGACACTCAAATCGGACTTCATCTTATCGCTGTGCGAACTCATTATAGGTGGCAAGACAGGGCTGGAGCCGGTTGAGAAAACCATCATCGACCGCTGCGTAAGGCTTGTGTACAGAGACTTCCTTACCGACCCCGACCCCGCCAAGATGCCTACGCTTGAGGACTTGTACAACCTACTGCGCAAACAAGGTGAATCCGAAGCCCAGCGCATAGCAACCGCTCTTGAAATCTACGTTACCGGCAGCTTAAATGTTTTTTGCAATCGTACAAACGTGGATATCAAGAATAGACTTGTGTGCTACGACATAAAGGAACTCGGCAAGGGACTCAAGAAAATCGCAATGCTTATCCTACAGGATGCCGTGTGGAACAGGGTGAGCGCCAACCGCAACGAGAAGAAAACTACCTGGTTTTACCAGGATGAGTTCCACCTCATGCTGAAAGAAGAACAGACCGCAGCCTATAGCGTAGAAATCTGGAAGCGCTTCCGAAAATGGGGAGGAGTGCCGAGCGGTTTGACCCAAAACGTTAAAGACTTCCTTCTTTCGCGTGAGGTATCCAACATAGTGGAAAACTCGGATTTTATCTACATGCTCAACCAAGCCGCGGGTGACAGGGAGATACTTGCGAAGCAGCTGGGCATCTCACCGCAT
>Ga0131853_10013589_pt1 | contig 14929 bp, 8 predicted proteins | sample TergutLab28metaG_FD_92764 | JGI IMG/M metagenome (GOLD analysis project Ga0131853, IMG submission 92764) | Labiotermes labralis P1 segment gut microbial communities from Petit-Saut dam, French Guiana - Lab288 P1 (version 2) (version 2) | ecosystem: Host-associated > Arthropoda: Insects >... | reverse complement strand
ATTATTATTATTATTATTAAGAATTATGGGAACTGAAATAAATTACACATTGTCGCAAGTAAGACTAACTTGATCAATGACGGAAAAATAAGAGCGTGAATTGAGGAATAAGCTAAATTTGTCTATTAATTCTGCAGTTTATTTTGAAATTTGTTGGTTTTTTTCTTTAGATAATTTCAAGGTTCAAGGCAATTTAATTCCTTCACTGAAGCAACAATGCCGCAAAATTAGTGTTTACTTGGGTTCAAAATGTTCTCCTGGAAGTTTGCAACCGGTCATTCCTTGGTCATGAACAGTTTACTACACGGACATACATTATATCTGTCTCAATGTCCCTTCAATACAAATTATTTTCACTTCTATAAACCAAGGTTTATAACGTAATTAATTTTTAGGTTCAATTTTAAGCGTAAAAGGAAATATTTCTTCCATGGCACAAGCGCCTAAATAGCAATTACGTTCCGGCACGACCTACTGAAATTGTATCAACATTTTTTTTTGTAGACAAAATGAAAAGGTTCTACATCGTAAACACCAAATTATGTGAATCTTATGCGTATTGGACCGTGCATCATCTTGATATTTGAATAAAGGTTGACCAACTTGATGACACTTGCTTTATTATCTACTGCTCAACATGTTTCAGACGTTAATATGTCCATCTTCAGGAGCTAGCGAGTACTTGTTGTGTTGTGTAGGCTGACTTGAGGCGTGCAGCCTACACTCGGATACCACATCACGAACAGCCAATCCCGCTACATAACACCAGCACGCCTCAAGTCAGCCTGCACAACACAACAAGTACTCGCTAGCTCCTTAAGATGGACGTATTAACGTCTGAAACATGTTGAGCAGTAGATAATAAAGCAAGTGTCATAAAGTTGGTCAACCTTTATTCAAATACCAAATTATGTCTTCTACCTTGTCTCCCAATCAGTTCCATAAATATCATTCTTTGCACTTTCTCTCTCCCTGCATGATGTACTCCAATACTACTTTCTCATCAAATTTCCGACCATAAAATCTCACTTCCCAAACGGCTTCAACTGAAATGCTCTGCAGACTCATGTATTTCTGATTACTCCCATCGGAGGCACATGTAAACTACTGCCCTTGTTACAGTGGTTAGAACACCTGTTGCACGTCCGAGAGTTCTGGGTTATTGTTCTGTCCGCAGTTTGCATATTCCGAGTTTTCCATAGATATTCCCAAATATTTCATAGAAGTGTTGGAGTAATATGATGATTTGGACAGGATCTGAACCTCACATGAGACAGATGTTACAACACACACACACACACACACACACACACACACACACACATGTATTTGTATAGTCCGTAAATAATATGTTGCTTCTCTCTGAACCGTCTAAATGATCTTTCATAATGACCATAAAACAGAAGGAACCGTTATTATGTAAAATAATTCCAACAAAGTAATTTCTCCAAAAACTGCTTCATTTATACCCTCAAAGAACATTCGTGCCATAAGTGTAACGAGGCGAGTGGACCCAAATATTATGCACAGTCAACTGTAACATGTACAATTATAGTGTACAAAACAGAGTGGAAATTATACTGAAGATTCAGTTCTTCCAGCTTTTGTTTGGGTGAATGATTCCCGATTTTTCGGAGCGACACTTCGAAAAGTTGGGAATCCTTCAACCAAACACACAGAGTCGCAACTCAGAAAAGCTGAACCCTTAACAAACCCGCTGTACAAATTTCAGATCTATCAGTGAATGTAATATTCTTTTAAATTTCCCTGCATTTAACATGACAAGAATCGTCCAATTTGATCTTCAACGCAGCTCATCCCTAAGGTACGAGCTTCACCTTCGACGCGGTGAAAGGTCACAGTAAATGGAAGCAGTAACTTTCACTTTCACTTTTCCAAAAATTGTTAGAAGGACTTGTGCCGAGTTTAATATTATACGATCGGCAATCCACACTGAACAAAAATTTTGTGATCTCAGAAGAGTTAAACAGAGAGAAAACTAAAGTAACGTATCGATGTAAAGTAAAGATTTCCGTAATCACTGAGATAAAAATGTCCCTGTGTCTTAGCAGTACTTAGCTATGTAAGGTAACGGTACATAAATCACTATACAGGCCTGGACAGGCTCGTAAGGCTCTATGAGGCTGAGGATCCCAGAATTTCTAGATATTCGACATATGAAGATGGCAAAGTTGTGAGCCTTAAGTACCGGCCGCCTTTACCCCTATGAGACATTCCTAGTTCTCATTTGTGTCACAGGCTGAGTCGACCCCAGGGCCGTAGTGTGGCTAGAATGATTAAAGTGAACTACGGATAATAAATAAAACGGAAGCAACTTTCATCCCTAGTGTTGGATGGTTTCGCCCCGGCCGCTTTGTGCTCTGCATCCAATGCGTATAAAACTTGTTGACGTCTAGAATCTGCTGTAAAATGCAGGCAAAATATTTCTGTATTTAGAAAACTTAAAACCCAACACTGTATTTTCGAAGATATTACTTTTCTCAGTGAAAATAATGGCTTGTGTCCTTCTTACTCCAACTTACAAAGGCAAAATTTTCACTCACATCAAAGCAGATTTTACGGTTTGAAACTCCCTTTTGAATCACTTTTATGGATTTGTGAATTTCTTTCGTATGAACATGTATCCGATCAGTAAAGATGGACTTGGTCACTGCCGGAACAGGACATGCTTATTAAGCAGATATGGAGCACGTGAAACAGCACAAAGAAGTTTCCTGTCTCTCCGATTGAGGGCATAAGCAGATTCGTCGTAAGGGATTAGATCTACTGCCTTATTCGTTTATAGGCTTCCCATCTCTTGGATTTTAAAATATTACTTTTCTACGAAGAAATTAGTCATGACAAAAGGGACTTACAAATGGCATTTCAAATTGCTGTGAAAGATACCGCAGAAAAGATTTCTGCTTTCATCAGCAAATACTTGAAAATCGTCATCATTGTAATAATCATCATATATACAGGATAAATCTAAAATGATCGGACACAATTGAAGCCTGCACTCGTTACATCAATAAAGGAGGAAATTTCTTATAAACATATGTCGGGACGTGACAGGTTTTTGAGTTTAATTGAAAGTTTTTATAACACAACCCAACGAAATGCACAATTTTGTAAACGTTTCTAACTTCATGGGTTCTTCCTCAGGAAGACAGTTGTATTTGCAGTGTGGTATATTGTAAACGCATCGGTGTAAGCAGCCTGGTGGATAACCAGACCCCAAATACAGCTGTCTTCCAGAGGATGAACCCGTGAGGTTAGAAACATTTAGAAGTCAACAACATGCAATATTAATTTATAAAATACTGCACTCCGTTGGTTTATGTTATATAACTGTGTCACAATGCACGGTGCAAAATAACCTAAAATTTGAATGAAAGTTTACATTCCATGATCGATAACTTAACTACGTGGTATTTCAATTAAAAAAGTCATGATATATTTAAAACACATGTTCCCAGTTTAGTAACTCTTGTCATTGTGTATCAAGTCACACTGTATAACCACCGCTCAAAATATCCTTCGCCTGAACTAATGTTTGCAGAGACACTTCTGATCACTGGCTGTCTCACACTGCCGAAGGTCCCGAGGCGGTTACAAATGGCTCTAGAGGCATAAACGTGTTTTGATAAAAGAGTCTCTTCATTTTCACTTGGAGCTGCATACACTAGTGTAGTCAAGTGTCCACACTGATAAAAATATAAAGGCTTGAGGTCGGCGAACACGGGGTTTGTACCTCGACATACATTAATATAAATGTTTTTCTTTCATTTGTTGTGGGAAGATCACTCCTGAAATTTGGGTAAGCATTTTAGAAACATAACGTATTTGGTCTCTTTCGCATTGTTTGTAATGCACTGAAGCCAAGGTTTAATCAAACATTACTTGTAAATTCAGTTTCTACTCAAAGAAAGGGGGCACCGCAATACAAGCCGGAAGGTCGCGGGCTCGCTTCCCGATGGTGTCACTGGAATTTTTTACTGACATAATCCTTCCGGCCGCACTATGGTTCTGGGGTTGTCGGAGCCTTTAATAGAAAAGAGTACCAGGAATATTTTTTGTAGGATAAAGATGGTCAGTGCGCAAAGCTAACAATCTTACCATTTTCATGTGCCGATTGTCTCGAAATATGGGAATCTCAAACTTCTGGAATCCTCAGGGCCTGTAACAGGCGGCATAAGTATTGCTTTTCCTTTATTTAACGAAGATAAGAAGTCTTCATGGTACACACAAACTGCTAACTGTTTATGGACACAGCCCCTGCATTTAGCAGATCAATATACACGTATTCAGTACATCTGCAGGAATATAGTACAATCACTAATTTATTTAAAAGTAAAAAAAACCACCTTATGATATTACATGTATCCAGTGAGTCAGATATTTGTATGACAAAAGGGAATTCCTCCAGTTACATAATAATTAATATTTGACTACTCTGACCAAATTTTATTAGGGTATAAAAATGACGCACAACTCAGTAAGCATTTTAAACAGCCGAATTTAGTGACATCTTCTGTACATGTCACATGTTATTTATTTCTTACAGAAGGTGGCAACAAAATCAGCACTGTTAAAATGTTATGGAGTAGTATTTGTTTATGTAAGAGATGGGCTGGGCATGTGGCCCGTATGGGTGAGGAGACGGGGTGTATAGGGTCTTGCTGGGGAAACCGGAGGGAAGGAGACCACTGGGGAGACCTAGGCATAGATGGGTGGATAATATTAGGATGGATTTCCAGGAGATGGGATTTGAGTATATGGACTGGATTGGCTGACCCAGGATAGAGACAGGTGGCGGACGCTTGTGAGTGCGGTAATGAACTTTCGGGTTCCGTGAAATGCGGAGAATTTCTTGACTAGCTGCAAACCAGTTAGCTGCTCAAGAAGGACTCTGCACCGTGGAGTAAGTAAGTAAGTATTTGTTTTTGTATAAAAGAAACCCAGCGTAATGCCACAAATATAACTATTTTCCGAAGGTAATCAAATCTGGAAGAATAAGAGAGACAAGGCGTGATGGAAAAAGAAAGGTGCACAAAATTTTTTTCGGTGAACGTGAAGGGAAAGTACACTTGGAAAACACACATTAAGATCGTAAAATAATAAAAAAGTGGATCTTAAAAAGATATTTTGTGTGTGTGGGTGTGGAATTGATTGACTGATAGAAGCCTTACCTGAAGACGGAAGCAGAGCACGGTTCCGAAATGCAGTGCTTCATTAAAAATTAGAGGATAAGTGAAATCCAAACAAGAAAATTATAGAAGTGAGTCATACACCAACGTCAGAGCTCTGTAGAACGTCATTGCTCCTTCTGGCTCAGGGTATGGTAGAAGGATGAACTTTTGTTCCTGGGTAACAAACTTTCAATTCCAAAAACGACGCTAACCTCCTGAACAACTGAGCGAACATGAACTTCAAAAACAATAGTTTCATGAAGGTAGTTACATTGTTGTTGGGAAGGATCGTTTTAACAAATAAGAGCATCGTTACTCTGTTCTACATGTGTACGTAATAAATATTCGAATGCAACACTCATGAAATCGTAACCCACGTACTAGAACCTCTATAGTTCTTGATTTATTTGAAACATCCTCAGTGAAAAGTTTCAAAAACATTCCTATTTAGCTTCGCCTCGTCTGTCCGTGTTCCCGCATGTAATAACTTAAAGACTACAAAATTATTTTTCGTGGAAACTTGTTTGGGAGTAGTTCTAAAATCTGTCGACATATTACACTTTTAATGTTCGTTTGCTGATTCTCCGTTTAATATAAAAAATTATTACATTTTTGGTTGTATTTTGAAAAATATAACTTAACACTTCGAGTAACGACCGACGTGTTTTAAACTCACATTCTGCTGAATATTTACAACAGTAACATGTTTACGGAATAATTATAAAGACAAACGAGATGCAGTGTTTTGAATTAATACACTTTTTTGTGAACAACGCCTGTTTTTATACAATTAAGCGTAATAAATGCATGACATCGCGTCCTGCACCTCAAGAGAAGAGACTGGTTTTTCAAGTGCTCGTTCGCCCCACCTCTGCATTCGCGAACTGAACATCGAGACGTAGGCACAGTATAAAAACGCCAGATATATTAAGCTATGCGTTCTGTATATGATGCAACTTTGTGTATTATCAGGAGTTTGTCCATCTAGCCCGATTTCTTTTCTCGTGATTATTACCCTATTCAAACAAATTAAAGGGGCTTCGTTTAAGAAATGCGTTTTGCGGTTAGTAATTGTAGCTGTGGTATGAGATATTTTCTCTCCTGAGTTTATTTTGGAGTTGTTTGTGGATCTGAGTTTGTTAACATGTTTTAATGCGTCACAGAAACTTATTATCATTATCAGTACTTCACGTAACTGATTCTTTTATCATAAGGTTGTAGTCTCTCAGGTAATCCAGATATTTTCAACATTTCATGAAACCCAACTGTCCACTAACATGTCCACAAAAGACACCCATTGACTGTGTTCAGCCAAGACTACCCAGCCCGGATTCCCTCACTCTCTTTCTTAAGACTCTGCCATCCACGCCTAAGTTCCTCAATGGTCGTTTCGCTGTCCCGGTTTTCAAAGTACAAGGCTGTAAGCATTTTATTGTCATCCGAGCAAAACCATGATACCGAGGCTCGTAAGGCCGACTCTGCTTCTTAATCCATACACTCAGCTGCGGCGAGCAGGAAGCTGTAGGCTTCCCACTTTCGATGAGCTGTAATATATTCATAACAACGCGCTGTATCGGGAAACCGTCACCTGGTAGCGTGACGCCATTGATTAGCACAGTGAGGTGACAGGGGATATTGAAAAACACGGAATAAAGAGATGAATATGTTTTCACGCCCTCGTACAGCAACAGTCAAATTGCAGGCAACATGCTTAAGTTGTAGGTTTAAATAACTTAGAAGTTACCAAGTCTCAAAACCGGGTAACTTGGACACTTCGGAGACCATATCAGAAATAACTGGAAAGTTTAAAAATGTGGTGCTGGAGAAGGATGGAAAAGATCATTTTGACCCATCGTGTAAGAAATGAAGAACTATTACAAAGAGTCAAAGAGGAGAGGATTATCGTAAAAATAATAATAATAAAAAAAGAAGTCGAACTGGACTGGACACAACTCGCGTAGGAACTGCCTTCTAAAACACGTTATTGGAGGAAAGATAGAGGGAAGGGTAGAAGTGAAGGTAAGACGGGGAAGAAGACGTAAGAAGCTACTGGATGACCTGAAAGAAAAGAGATAAAACTGCAGATTTAAAGAGAAAACACTAAATCGCAATCTGTGGAGAACTCGCTATGAAAAAGTCTATGGAGAGACAACAGAATAAAAGATGAATGAATGTCACAATCAACTAGCCTCAGCCTCTCTGCTTATTTTGTCTCAGAATCCTGAGCTAAGTGTCGGTCCAGTAGTTGTTTTTAAATGGACCACAGAAGCTTCAACTTCTCAATTCACCGTACTGTGTCTGGTTCCCTAAAGTTGTTAGGTTACAATAATATGGAGAAATAAACAGCCGTAAAAACAAATCCAGTGAGTGATATAACCAAATTAAACAAACTTACACCTCTAATTTTACCACATAAAAGTTTACTCCGAAAGCTTGAAGAGAATTTCGTATAGGAGAACGATAATATTAGAACAGACTGTATATTAAATAGGTATGGAGCGACCGGGTGGACTGGAGTCGTATGGTTCAGTATCTGACCCAGTGGTTGGCTCCTTAAACACGATAATGAAGTAGACACGATTTTGTTTCCGTATTTTAAAGTTTCAAGAAGCCGTTCCGCTCAAATATTGAGGGACAACTGAGTCCGCTCATCCTATATCATGACCGGTAAACTTAAAGTCACAACTACGCACCGAAGACGGAAAGCTGCTTCGTATAATGCTCCTGTTCTTAATTCACTTTGTCAGCACAGATAAGTAACTGTTCAGGCCTACTTAAGGTAAGATGTCACAGGCTGTTACATAAAATTCGTACAATGAAGAAACAAACAGCACCAAAAGTGTGAATGCGTTTTCCCATAAAATGTTATGTTTAGGTCATGTGCGTGGTAGCTGTAACTGTTAGAAGTACGCCAGTCTGTTCCTTCGTCTTTGGACTGCTTCAAGCTATTTTTCGCTCCTGCGCATTGGAAACAAGTGACAACCCCACTTATCTTTGTTGCTGTTGTTGTTGTTTTCGTTGTTTTTGTTGTGTTGCTGATGTTTTTACTGTATCAGTGACAGTTGTTTTTATTCATTCATTCATCCAAGCATCGTCCAGTTTACATCGGTTTTCCTCACTCAAAATTCAATTGCTCCACGTAGAATCGTCTCTAGCATTACGTTCTGTGAGACCATGACTGATTATTATAATTGTTTTTATTATCATTAAAAGTATATGTTATATTCATAACATATAAACTTTGCAAGATATTACAGATATACCTTAAATTACAACTAGTCACTTACTTTTATAAACATTCAAAATCATTATTCGCTAACACCAAACCATTCCGTAATCCTTACTGGGTAAGGTGATAGCAGATTTATAAACAAAATAAGTGAGATTTCGAAATAAAACCCTTGTTGCGTACATAAAGGCGCTCTTGAAATTAGATAGGAAAGATTAGGAAGAACACACGTATTAAAACTGACTACAACAGGTAACACTGTAGAAATTTCACTGAATACCTCCAAAATACAAGTCTAGAACATTACCGCTATGTTAGCCTACACGGATATTCGCATTAATTTAATCGCTCAGGACTAGACGTCGGTAGATATGGTAACGGGGACTCCTAATGGTTTAGAGTTAAATCGTGCGATGTGATATGGCTGAACAATACTAAGCTAAGCGACAGTATAATGTGGATGCTGACAAATAAATCAAACGACCTACGCAGCGGCTCTCAAGACCACCACCCATCCAAAAACTCGGTGCAGAAAACCATATGCTGCAACTCAACATCTAATGTTCCTGATGATGGGCGTATGCGTCCGAAATATGTCGAGCTAAGAATACATCAACAAAATTGCCTAGTTGCATCAAGTTGCATTTTACTTTATTTCATGAGGAAGATGCACGGTCAAACAACTCTCAAGCGAGCATCACATTCACTTTTATCTTTCACCCATAACCCCCTTTAATCAAAGACACAGCGCGTGTTTTATACCTGTCTTTTCACAGACTGTAAGTGTTTGCTTCTGCCAAACGTCCATCCCAGACTCACTTTATTATTGCGAGACAGATATGTGGTACAAGATTAGCCACTTCCTCTCAAACAACATTTCTGATTTACTCATAATTACAGACTGAGGGTTTTGAGTTCCATTCCGATATAATTATTACATGGAATTGTGTTGCTCTGAACACGCTGTCTTTCACAAATGCCAGACAATGAAAAAGCAATTGTCAGTTCGTTTGTCTGTTACTTGTAGGAAAGAACAAACAACAGTCCTATAAACACAAAAAAGTACGTATTTTTCAGTTTCTAAAACAAGAACATGATGGAATTTGTGTTCAAACGCACACTGAAAAGAGTTGTGGCATGAAACATAAAACATGGACGCTAGATAAAAGTAACAAACATAGTTTCTCCCTTGCTTTGGTTTAAACGAAACAAACGGAAAATCCGATCATTCCATAGCTACTGTGGGGCCATTGTTTGTCGCAAGCCCATACTGTTTGCCTCTGCCAACAGTAAAAGGCCAATGAGGACTCCAGCAGCAGCTGATAACACCCCTCCCGTGTTTGATCAGAAGTATGGGGGGATGGTGGAATTGAATACAAAAAGAGGTCAAATGGCCTTTAGCAGCATTGACGTTGCTAGGTGGAGAATTGTTCCCGTTCGTTTTCGTGCGGAACGTATTAACTGTTCAGTTCCTGCAGCGGTTTATCCAAGTGTACTGTCACTGATGGCATTAGGTTAATACTGCTGTGGATGCGATTTTAGCCTCGCGTTCCCAAAGTGTTCAAGGTGCAGCCCTAGTATTTTGGACATACGATTTTTGCTTAACACGCTCCTAACTTATTCAAGGTTCAGGCTTTTGATTACCGGGGAAATAATGTCAGCCTAACATCAATATATCCAAGATAGAGTCGTAGCGTTTTTGGGGGTGGAATCAGCATAATACTTATAAGATTCATGGTGCAGAATTACTTATGCGATAGGCATAGTACTGCCGAGGATAAAAATATCACCCTACATGTTATATATTCAAAGCGTCGTTAAATAAACAAGAATAAAGTATCAGACAGGAAGTAGGGAAAACTGCGATTTGCCATCTCTGCAGTTGACAAACCCTACAGCTCTTTCTGATTTGTATTCACAATCATTTTTCCTGCTAACACAACACAAGCTATGTAATAGAAAAGATGACAATAAGAAAACAATTATATAACGGACATTAATTTCTTCAATTTCTTCATTTCTCTGTGCCCGGTAGGTGTATATATATATATATATACACACACACACACACACACATACACTGAACAACAATGTTAATTAAGGCTTATTCATACGAATCTGAAACTTGGTCTCTCGAACTACGGGAAATATATGAAATGAGATCAAAGTTATCAAGTACAGAAGAGTGTCAAAAGGACTGGGAACATTTCGTGATGATAATCAGTTAAGGTAAATGTACAGTCCACCCTAGAACAGGCCACGAAGGCACAGAGGGAGAGTAGAGGTATAGTTCTACTCTTTCTTTAACCTCGGCTCTAGATGGGGTGGGTGGTAAACGCCACGCTTCGGCCGATTTACCCCCGGGAAAGACTCGTTACCCATTGTATAGGAGGCTGAGTGGGCCCCAGGGCCGGTCTGGACGGGTGCGGAAAATCTCGCCCCCACCGGGATTCGATCACCGGACCGTCCAGTCTGTAGCGAGTCGCAATACCGACTGAGCTATTCCGGCCCTTTGATGAAAATCAGTTAAGGTTCTAAAAAAGCTGATATCAGTAACTTGATTGCGTGAAAAACACCGCATATCGTGTTATGTCCATAAATTAAGGTGTTTATTTTTATTTGCCGAACAACACATCTATATACATCTATATACATCTTTTTGTATTTTATTTCTATTTAATGCTGCTACAGGTTTCGGCTGTCCATTTCAGCCTTCATCAGGTAGCAATACTGGTTCAAAAAATAAATAAAGCAAAAGGAGAGAGAAGCCTCTACTTACAAACAGCGGGTATACAATTTTTGGAAAATTTATTATTATTCCGAAAATAAAATAATAATAAGTAACATTTGAATTAATAGACGGAGTATGTGTCTAGGTTTTACAGATACATTCAAGTGTTTCGACGTTAAAATATGGAACGTAAAGTAATCAAATAAGACAAGATATGTAGTGGAAAAGCTTGTACAGTCTGCATTTATCACTCTGATATCATGTGTGGTATATATATGTACTGATACAATTTTTGTGTTTGGCTTAGTATTCTCTTGAATTGGATATAACTTATCGTCTTGCTTTTTGAACTTTTGTGTGAAGGGGAATCACCTTCCCTATATGTTGCCGTATGGAACAATCAGTTACGTAATCTATTGTTGTTTTTATGCATATATACAACGCAACAGAGTCTGTGCGTGAACCAAGGCAGTACTTAGGTGTTTTGAGTTTAGCGACTGTTCCACTGGATCCAGCGAATCAGTCCATGCGGACAGACGGACAGACGGACAGACATGAAGAAGTCAAGAGTCGCTTTTCGCAATTTTGCGAACGCGCCTAAAAGTCAGGAAGAATTTTATAGCAAATTACGCCACGTATTTATACAAGTAAAGAAACCTCAGCACTTTTTTTTTCTCCCCCAACGAAGACGTCTAGATGAGGAACTGAGAGATATTGGAGAATTAGAGCAACTGTTGATATGTACAATAAAGGTAAACTCTGACGGTCATTGCTTGGCACAACAATTGTATTTATTTAATACTGTGTTTTACTGCTACATGTTTCGGCTAATATCTATACACATTTTCATACAATTCCTTAGTCAGTATAAAAGACAATTTATTATATGCAGTGCCACCAGTATTACGTACGTACAAGCGCTGTGGCGACTGCAACTTGTATTGTGTCTAACCGTTTTTGACAACGTTATGGGGATGTACTAATTAAAATGTAACAAATTTCTTCACCTACGTGTTCAGTTAGTTCCTTGTCAACAACAAATTTCGAGTTCTAAGCAAGTTTCTTATGTTGGAAAAATGCGCAAATATATTGAATAAAGAGACGCCGTCACCAGCAAAGTTTGGTTCTTCAGCTTCGAGATTTGGCAGGGAGGGGGTGCTGCGAACCTATAACCTTAAGAAATAATCATTGTACAAAATGTTATATTGGATGTCAGATTTATACAAAAACGTTTGTAGAAACCAGCAGTGTGTTCTTGAGAAAAAAAGGAAGGATTTTTTAAATAAACTGCATTGCTTGTGTAACTGAGCAGCTAACTGATTCTTGGAAAGATTTTCCTTGATTTTTGTATAGAATTCTGTATAGATGTGGTCAACAAGCACAGCCAAGAGGACCTCAAACGACTACAGCCTAGTTATGGTAATTGAAAGCAAAATTTAACAGTATCCGCGTGTATAACTGGGGGTACGCGGTGGTACAGTTGGTTGAAGCACTGCGCTACAACCAGGAAGGTCGCGGGTTCGATTCCCTTCGGTGTAACTGGAATTTTTTATTGACATTATTGTTCCGTCCGCCCTATGGACCTGCGGTTGACTCAATTTCTAACAGAAATGAGTACCAGGAATATTTCCTGGGAGGTAAAGGCGGCTGGTGCGTAGGGCTGACAACCTTATCACCTTCATGTGCCAAGTGTCTTGAAATCTGGGAGTCTCAGTCTCCTGGAACCCTCAGAGTCTGTCCAGGCATGTAATGGGATTTCTTTACCTTTTCCCCTTGTATAATTAAGCTTCACGCATAAAGACGTATGGAGAAGCACAGGTAAACCTCCATAAGTTCTTGACTTCTGCGTTGCAACCATTTTATTACAATGGAAGGTGCTTCCGATATCAACTTACGGCCGATCTGGAAGTTGCTGAGAAGATGGGAAATCGAATCCCGATTCCCTGACCACTGAAATAGTTGAGCTATTTTAATAAAACACTGCTGTCTTATGGACCAAAGACTTTGACGAACTCTAAGCAAATATCTTAACTCCACTAAAGAATAAATAATTCTGAGTGCTTGAAAATAAATGCAGTCAGAAAGAAGCAAATGTTTATCGTGTTCTGAACTCGCAACCCTCTAATTCACTATACCTTCTAAAGAAGTTTAAAGCAGGAAGCAATAAAAGGCCTATGTAGGTTTCGGTAACCAACAAACACAGACGAGCTACTATACAGTACTTGCGGGCAGTTGTTAAGGGACCTAGCATATTTCTGAGAGAACACAGGAGGTCAGAGATAGACCACTGTGAACAGCCATTCCCATCAGGAACCATACTGAGCCATGTGCATATTAAAGTTTCATCGGGTCTGCCAGATTTGTTTTTCCAGTACATATACCTGGCAGCATAATTCGGCGCACTACATAGGACGTTGTACTACTCATAAATAATAAAATACAATTCTGTTTACTTTGAAACTCTGCCTCTTTGATAAACTGAAGACAAAATTATTAGTATAAAATTCCCTATTTAGAGGAATATAATATGGCTCATTCCGTGATAAGTGGGTTCTTGTCACAACGGCATGGCACGTCCTCAGGTTACAGATAGAGGAACTGCCTCCAATATGGAGGGTAGCTGCGAATATTTTGAATAAGCAGTCGCGGGTAGCCGAGAAAGGGTGGTCTTCCAACTTGGGGGTTGGGCGTGGTGCTAACAACTCCTCAGTGTAAAAACGTATCTTGTTACGAAATGCATACAAGAACCTCGGACCTGTAGGGCACTTGTGAATGCGGTAATGAACCTTCGGGTTCCATAAAATGTGGGCAGTTTCGTGAGTAGCTGAAAACCGGTTAGCTTCTCAAGAAATACCCTGCTCCATGGAGTAAGTAAGTAAGTAAATAAGTAAATAAATAAGTAAGTAATTATATAATATGGCTCAATAGAGTAAGTAAAGGTAAAGCAGTCCCATTACAGGCCTGGAGTGGCCCAGAGGGTTCCAGGAAGTTAAGGTCCCAGATTTCGTGACAACGGCACAGGATGGTTGTAGGTTGTCAGCCTTACGCACCGGCCGCCTTTACCCCCAGGAAATACTCCTGGTACTCATTCCTGTTAGAGGCTGAGTCGACTTCAGGGCCATAGTGCGATCGGAAGGATTTTATGTCAATGAAAAATCCAATTACACCAGCTGGAATCGAACCAGCGACCTTCCGATTTGTAACACCGCGGTCCCCCAATAGAGTAAGTAGTATCAATAAATGACCAATATAGTTAACATTCTATATTAAACTATTATTTTAACCCTATCCTGTTCTCATCACAGAACCTCTAACGCCCAATTCGCATCACAAATATCATGCTACGTGAAATGGCCGCATACAGCTAAAAGCTAATTTTCACATTACCCATTCATCATCGCAATTCATCACGAGTTAAGCCTTGATAGACCTGTTTCGGCCTATTTCTATTCATAATAACCTAAAATGATATGTACGTGTACACTACAAACCAAAACACAGAAACAAGGATTGAGAGGAAGCAAGGAGAATAATAAATGCCGGGCAAGTTGTTTTTATTCCGTTAGAATCTCATCGTCATATCTACTATCCGAAATCCCGAATATTTGAACTAAGCTGCAAATCAATTATTGTGCCCTGCATTTGTGTAGTATTAGTAGTAGCAGTAGTAGTAGTAGTACTAGTAGTAGCAGTAGCAGCAGTAGTAGTAGCAGTAGTAGCGGTAATAGTAGTAGTTGCAGTAGTAGTTGTTGTAGTAGCAGTAGCAGTAGCAGTAGT
>Ga0131853_10013587_pt1 | contig 14930 bp, 9 predicted proteins | sample TergutLab28metaG_FD_92764 | JGI IMG/M metagenome (GOLD analysis project Ga0131853, IMG submission 92764) | Labiotermes labralis P1 segment gut microbial communities from Petit-Saut dam, French Guiana - Lab288 P1 (version 2) (version 2) | ecosystem: Host-associated > Arthropoda: Insects >... | reverse complement strand
GGTTAACATGCTTTATCAATGTTAATAAAAATCCAACCAGATGCAACAGTATGCAGATATTTATTCAATGCAAAGTCACTCTACATGTTTCGGGTGTCACGGAACCATGAGTTAAAAAAAAAATTATCAAATTTAAGGTCTCATGGGTTGTTGGGTCAAAGAATTTTATTGTTCCTGTTTCTTAAATTGTTTCGGTATCATAAAATATTTAAGTTGATAAATTTTTATGTGTTATTTCACAATGCGTCTGAAGAATGTGGTAAATGATAGGATAATTGTTGGATGACAGATTGGAAAGAATTTAGAAGGCAGTGGCTGTGGCCTAATCGAGACAGTGTCATTGGATTTGCCTGGAGGGACTAAAGAAAACCACATATCTCAGTCTGGATAGCTGAAACGTGCCTGATGTTTGAACCAGACATCTTTTCAATACAATTCCTAGAGTATCTTTGCCACTTGAACTCATTTGGTGTGTGCTATTGTTAGTACAAAATATCATGCAGCTTGCTGTGCAAGTCTGTTGGCTTTTAAGCATCTGGTCCAAAGACATAATCCATTCAGTTTTGAAAGTAGATCGTTTTATGTGGATTGTATTTTCTTCCTTGTCATTATCATATGTTAATTTTCTCTTTCAGGAACACAACAAGACACGATTTTAAGTTTTATGCTGACCGTTTGGTAAGTTGATGCAGGTTTTCTGTAGTTAGCATGTAGAATGGAAGAAAACTAATCCTGTGTGACAGTAATTAAGTTGTCTGCTAATAGAAGTATAAAGCATTACACAAGAAAGAAATGTTTAATTTTCAGATTCGTTTGGTCATAGAAGAAAGCTTAAACCAGCTACCTTTTTCAAAACGTGTTGTTACAACACCCACAGGTGCACAGTACCAAGGCCTAAAGTACCAGAAGGGCAACTGTGGAGTAAGCATTGTAAGGAGTGGGGAAGCAATGGAGCAGGTATTATATGTCTGAATAACATCGGTTTCTACATAAGCTTGAACAGGATAAATGACAAACTGCTGCAGGCTGTCCCTGTAGTAACACACTCCCTGTTGTTTTGTTCTGCTTATTTTAAGTCTGTTATTTTGAATATTGTAAATAACTAACTTCATGAAGCACAGTTCTTTTTTTGATAGACAGTTAACAAATTGAAAACGTTTTCTGCACAGTGGAAACTTAAGGCCTTATCACCATCTTCATGAAACTGGTCCCTGACCTGAGAAATGTTAGTATAGTCCACACCAGTTGATTCTGTTTCTTCAAGATACGTGCACATTGTGGTGATAGCTTCTGATTTGTGTCAGGTTCTTCCATGTGGTCCTTTCCTTTCAAATTGATCAAGCTTTTGTTTGCTATTCTTCTCTTCCTGGTGTGTAACATGCACCACAAAAGCTTGTTGAATTTATATCTTAATAATGTTTATTGTAGGGTACAAATTGTGGAGTGTCTGGTCTGTGCAGTTCTTTCCAGCGTCTTCACATTTTATCTCTCATGTTCAAATATTCTTCACAACACTGTGTTCTCAATCATTCAGAATGTATTGTTATCATGGTGAGATATAAGTTAAGAAAGGAACAGGGATGTGAGCGTATGTAATCATGAAGGATGGAAATCCATCAAGACCAGGACTAAAGGGTTTAGGAAACTTCATAGCTTCTGTGTCTTCTGTGGCAGAAATAGGAACAAAGAAGCAAAAAGTCTTAATGGAACAAAATAAGGAAGAGTAACAGTTGGATGAGACATGTTACAAATGTAAATGATTCAGCAATGTTTTGTAATTCTGTAACAAGTATGCCATGAAATTGCAGCTGTTCAGAGCATTGCTTTACCTTTCTGAATTTCAGACACTTTTCTGGAACTGGTGGGTAAGTCCCACATGTGAGTCAGGCTTGTTATTCCTCTTCTTGAAGGCTGCAGAGTGGATTGTTACAGAAAACAATTTTTGTTGCGATTCAGACTGTTTTACTACTTAAATGCACCATTCCAGTTTATTATAAAATGTGCAATATGATATGTACATGAATTTTTATGTGTGACGAATGTGGCTTCTTTGTACAGTTAAATATCTGGTAATTTTAATATGCCAGTAATTAATTTATGCAAATCAAAATCATGTTCACGTACATTAAGACCCCTTTGAATTTGGGAAATGCGTGTTACCAAACATTTTAGAATTTTCTATCTTCCTGTCTATGGTTTGTAAAAAGTAGATGTGAAAATATACAAAACTAATTTTAGCTGTTTTGTGTAGGTGTAAAACTATTTTGCTCCAGGAAAGATGAAGATTGGTGGTGTGAAAAAATGGGCTGCTGAGGGGAATATCTAGACTTAAAAATTAGCACAAGTCTGAATAGAATTATGTGACAAGGAGCTTCATATTTTGCACTGTTAATTACATGTCCCTGGCGTGATCAAATGAAAGGTGGTGTGATGGGCAGTATCATGTGGTACATGTTGGAGAAATCAAATTTGTACAACATTTTATTCATTAAATTATCAGAAAGACCTAATCATAGATGGAAAACTGATATAAAAATTAATTTTAAAGAGATAGATTGTGATTAAGTTTTATTATAACCATAATTTTGTGTTGTTTATTTTCAGGGTTTGCGCGATTGTTGCCGTTCTATACGCATTGGCAAAATCCTTGTTGAATCTGATGCAGACACTCATGAGGCTAGGGTGGTGTATGCTCGTTTCCCAGAGGATATTTCTAAGAGAAAAGTGCTGTTGATGTATCCAATAATGAGTGAGTATATGGTTATTCTTAAAGTAAAAAATGAACAGTTTGTGTATGGTGCACTGTAATTCTCTTGTGATATAACTCAATGTCCAAGAAGCACCATTGGAAATTCTCTTGTTCCCTCTTCTTATTTATGTAATTTTCTTATTACTCTGGGTTATGTTAGTTAATGTGATGCATGAGAACTTTCAAGCAAGTTCTGTGGAAGATCTGAAGCCTTCAGCTTACTGAAGGCAGTATATTTTTGGGTGCTTAGCTGTGTCAGTGTGCAGTGAATTGCCAATATTTCAGGTGCTCTTGTCAATAAACACTTTAATAAATAGTAAACCTACTACAGACTTTCAATATATGGCTAGAAATGAAGTGTAAATTTTAAAAATACACTAACATTTATATTACATACTATCAGTTTATATTACATACTATCAGTTTATGGGTAGAAATTAAATGTCGATTTTAAAAGTATGTAAGCATTTATATTACAGACTATCAAAATATGGCTAGAAATTAAATGTGAATTTTTAAAAGTACAAAAAACTTGTATATTGCAGACTGCTAAAATGTGGTTAGAAATTAAATGCAGTTTTGAAAGTACATACTCTTCAGTTCCATTACAGTGCACAGCTTGGTCTAATGGGAAATGATCTTGTATCCTGACATTTTAATTTGAATTTATCCTGTTAATTGTATTTACAGTTTTTCAGACAGCTTTGAACGTGTTTTGATGTACTGTTTACAAAATATCAGCTATCTACCTTCACAGCATTCACTTAGTGACATTTGAAGTCTGTGATGATACAGCACTGATGATGGTGCTCACCTTTTGCCACATCACCATTTTTTTTGTATGTAAATGAATTAAAGACTTTGGGTACTTGAAACAAAGTGTTATTCTTGGCAGAACAAAATTCAACTGGAAAACTGTGTTTGAAGAGGAACGCCTGTTAAATTTTAGAGGGCTTTGTCAATGGTCTGTGATATTCAGCATCAGTCTTTTTTCTTTGGACTTTGGCTTTCATCTATTGTATAATTAAAACAGTACAGGACTGAGTGGCCAGTGACTTTCTCTAAGGGGTCCACCACATTGGTTCGCACCTGAGAACAGAAGCAAAGCCACTTTGTGAAACATACTGTTTGAATTATATAATAGCAACAGACAAACTCTGAAAAAAAGACTCCACTGTATTTATTAAACTCTGTCTACTATTATTATCACCATGGTCATCAGTTCAACTCCCTGATGTGGAACACAAAGCCATTTCCACATTTCATTGGTTTCATCTTCAGGTACAGGAAATACAGTGATCAAGGCTGTTGCGGTATTGAGGGAGCATAATGTAGCTGAGGAGAACATCATTCTCTCAAACTTATTCTGCACACCATTTGCAGCTAAGTCAGTTATGGCAGCATACCCACAGGTGTGTACTCATTGCTTTACATGAACAAAGTCATAATTCCAGGGTAAGTCACTGCATTTTTGAAAGTTACGTTATAATTACTAATTCTGGATAATATTTGTTGGCCAGATTCCTTTCATTGATTCATTGTAGAGAACTTGCTGATCAGTATGGTATTCGAAATGCTTGATTGAAACCAAATTGATTTTACTTTGCAGGAGATACTGAAGGGTTTAGAAATCACAAGTTTCCAACACATATTATGATAGCAGAACATTTTTCTGACATGCAGATATGATTTTCTCCATTTTCAGATGCAGATTCTTACTTCAGAAGTCCATGATGTGGCACCTAATCACTTTGGGCAGAAATATTTTGGCACAGATTAAAAGGGGCTGAGGCCCTGTACGTAAGACAAAGACATGTTTCACATGTTTTTGGGAACTACATCATATAGTAGTTGACTACAGAAGTTTATGATTTAACACATAGTTATTTCCAACAGAAACAGTTTGCAAGATGTGTTGTTCTTCCATTGGTGTTACTGAAGATTCAAGTCTTTTTGGGGGTGACGCTGTGCCAGTTATTGTGTGGGAGCCACTCGGTGACGCTGTGTAAGTGATCAAGTGGGAGACACTTGGTGATGCTGTTTCAGTGAGTGGGAACCACTGATGACTCTGTGTCAATGAGTCAGTGGGAACCACTTGGTGACACTGTATCAGTGAGTGAGAGCGAACCACTAGGTGATGCTGTGTCAATGAGTGAGTGGGAATCACTTGGTGACGCTGTGTGAGTGGGAACCACTTGGTCATGCTGTGTCGGTGAGTGAGCGGGAACCACTCAGTTACATGGCATCACATCCCAGAACACTTGACTCTTCAGAAACAGTTTGACATTGATTGGAAGGATTTCATGTTTTTTTACCAATAATATTAGATATGTTTCTTACATACTGAGGAACCAGAATGTACCTGTGTAAATGTGTACTCACAAAGTAGTAGTACTAGACCAGAATGTACATTTCAGTAATGACTTTAAAACAAGCACTGTGGGATGTTCAGAGAAAGCTTCTTTCTTGTGTTACACGTAACTGGAGACATGCTCATCACATGCCACGTCTTATATCGTGATAATCATTCAGTCACCAATGCTACATTGAGTATGATAGGAGACGTAGAACATTTCTATTGCTGCTGTGCCAGTTTATCAGTTTGGTACTGAATGAAGTATATATAAATGATGATTGTCTTGTGCCATGACTGTGTCCATAGTTCTGTGTAACGTGACAATGAAGTAGATTAAGTAGCTTCACCTAAAATTTGAGACATGTCATATTAGCATAAAATCATATATTCTCCATGTTTTTTTCATATGGTTACAGACTTTCATAGCAGTGAAGTCAGTGCAAGGATGCTATAATGCCAGACCAAATATTGGTTTATAAATTTGAAAATTATGATCATAAGTAACTTGGAGAAAATAGTAATTCTTATTCACAAACAACTGATGTTAATGGTGATGATTATGATAACAGAAACAGTTTTACAGCTTTAAATGCACATCAGGGAGCACATGTTTCAAAGAAGGTAATGATTTTCTTTTGTTGGGGAGTTGGTAATATCTGGTATATTAAAAATCAGGACAGCTGTATTTGTATGCTGCTTGAATTATCATGAATGAATTTAGTACTGAGGGGTAATATCATAGCATAAAATAAATTAGTAGAAGTAATTCCAGGCTTCGGCTACAAAGTAGATGAGATCTGCACTCTTGTGGGATATTATGCAACATATGGTGGTAATTCCTTACTTGCGTTTTGGTACAACCTATTGGTCCCATTTTCAAGAATCAAGAAATCTTGACAGCTGAAAGGTGGGACCAGTAGGTTGTCCTGAAATGTCCTGAAGGTAATACCACTAAACATTTTGTAGTATCCCATAAGAGTGCAGACCTCAAATAGGAGTTTACAGTTTGTTTTGTATTAAGCTCTCAAGAGTACTTGTTGGTACTAGAGTTAGTAAGTCTTATTTGTGGCATGAGATGGCATGGATCTATGAAATTCACTTTTCATTGCATGCTGCTGCAGATAAGGTAAATATTGCCATGTCTGCCTACATCTGGCAAAGCACACTACTCCTTCATGAACTAAGCAGGGCTTTTGACTTTATTGTCATAGTCTCTTAGTACATGAATGTTAACTTCCTCACCCGCAGTCCTTGCGATTGCTTGCACCTACTCACCAGACCCCAAGCTCACAGATTTGTGCCAGCCAATACACACAACATTTCCTTTTTAACATAAGAATGAACTTAAAACAGGGCAGTTATCTAGTTCTTCCATTTGAGGCTCATGTACAAGGGAGAATCAAAAAGTACAGGCAAAATACATTTAATGACTTTGATAGAAGTAACTGTGAGCAATTTTACATATTATTTTTCTACATAGTCCCCTTGCAACACAATGCATTTGTTATATCATTCGACTAGTTTCTGTATTCCTGCGGAGAAGAAGCTTTTCGGCTGCGCGATGTCGATGGCCGACCAGAACGACCTTCGTCAGTAACGTGTTTGACCCGATTTAGACCTTTTCACCTACTCATAAACCTTTCGTTGACTCATGGTGCTCTGTCCATACTGAGCCAACATACGATGGTGAATTTCCAAAAGTTTCACTCCTTCTGCCCAAAGGAACCACATTACGCCACGTTCTTCGATGGTGCAATCTTGTAAAGGAGTGTCCATGTTTTTGCCCTCGTTGCTGCCACTCAGCTGAAGGCACAGCGCTGTACTGCACATGGCTGAACTCTTCAACAGGCATTGTCAATACTGCGCAATGCACCAGCTCCTCTCTGTCCCGGTTACCGCGTAATTTAAAAATTACCTTTACTTTTTTATTCACCCTCATATATAATCTCATATTTTGTAGTTAGATAGGCTTTTAGTATCAAGGTTAAAAGTGGCATAAAAACGAAATGAACTTCATAATTTATTGCTTGGTAGTGCATATGGTAAACAGCAATGTGTGTCACAGGTATATAATATTTATATAGCTGTAAATGTGTGCATCATATAAGATTTATATATCTGCATTGTTGTCATGCATAATTTCTAACAGCATGAATTGCATTAATTTATTCCGTGACTTGGCCACTCCTGGTGCATAATTTTTCTCAAGACTGAAAAGCATTTAAATATCATGGTGACAAAAGTAACACATACAAAATGTACAAAGCTTCAGCATACATAATTTTTTTGTGTTGCTTATGTGTTACATAGAAATTTTTATTTGTAGTAAATAATAATGGCAACAGTAGCATCATTGCAACAGTGATGATACTGTTGATGATGATAACAATTATAATGGATAAAGAACTTAATTCTTACATGTTGAATATGCATAGAAACTCCCTGATTATCCACATAAAGTATATTAAATTCTGAGATTAAAATTGGCTGTGTGACTTTCAAAAAATAAGTGTAAAGCTATGTAACACGTCTGTGAATGACTGCATGAAAGTAAGAATACAAATTATGTTGGTTGAGCCCTTTTATAGTTCAGTGAACCTACTGCAATACAATGAACTCTAAAGAACTCTGCCATGTGTAACCTGGTAAAATCCCGTTACAGGGTTCATACATTAACTGGTGGGATGCAAAGAGAAAGGGTCTGTTCTCAAACACAAGGCATGTATGAATCTTATACTGTAATTCAAAACATATTTATTTACTTATAAATAAGGGAGTTGCAGTACTGCTGCATCAAACCATCGTTTGAAGTAAAGAGATGAAACAGAGGCTGACACACAAGTGGTTCTTTAGTGCTATAAGAATATATCAAAATAGGGAACTAGTAAGATGTGGAGTTCTGCAAATTCACAACAGTATTTGATATGGTTTGCATCTTCTCTTTTCATATCCACAAAAAACCGAGATATTAAAGACTGGCTAACCGTGAATTTTTATGAAAACTAACGTGAATGTTTTTTGCTTATATTATTTGAAAGCTGTATTTTTATTTTGTGTGTGATATAATTTCTTGCACATGCTGTTATACAAAACCTTAAATTTTTGCATATATTGTGGTAAAGAAGTCTCACCATTGTTTAGCCAGTATTCAAAGGAAGTAGTTCATCACTCATGATTAGGACTGAATGTTAAACTCTACCATGTATTCATTTCCCTGAGATTTAAGGTACTCCTGATGATGAGTACAGTTCTAGTTTTGTGTTTTTCTTAGGTGGTGATGCTGTGTTGTTTAGTAGACAGATAGCAATGTTTTGGAAGAATATGCTTCCTCCATCATCAGGGTCAGATGATGAAGGCAGTACATTCCTCCAAAATGTTGATACCTATACACCGAACTACATGGCATCACATTTCAAAATAATGCTGTTCATTTCTGTGGTTGCCCAACACATCTGAGTTGTATAAAATGTGATATTTATGTGTATTTTCTCTCAAACACATTTCAATACTGAAATGGTAGCATAATAATAGTGTGTTTGTTAAGGACTATGTTAATTAAGGAATATGTTAATTTGCAGTGTGTTTCTGTACTTAAGTTCTGTGTGATATTGTTTGTGAAATGCTTGTATTTGAAGATGTGATTCTGTGATAGAGACAGTATTGCTTTTACATGATCCCTGATTTTTTAACTTAAGTCATATTTTGTGAAACGTGGCATCAGAATAAGCCTACAAAATTGTGAATCACAATTATTTCCCATTCACTAGTCTTAAATACACAAATATATAGTTTCGATTGGTTCAGAATGAGTCAAAATTTGTTGTTCAGCACAGTATATATACAGTAGTGTCAGGAATATGATAACAAGTTCAGTTTTTTGACTGCATTAAGTCTGCATAGAAATTTTATTCTTTGACTTGTATTTTCAAATACTTGAATATTTTGTAGAGATGTACATGCATGTGAAATGGGAGCCATGTCACATCAGAAGTATAGCATATCATATCAGCTGTAACGTCAACCTGTCATTTGGATTACCGAGGAATTTTGTACGAAATAATCCTAGCTTCATGCAACAGCATATGTGTTTCTTCTCAAATTATAGCTCTGTATGTTAGAGTAAGTTGTATGGGTGTCTAGTTTATCATGAATCTGTAATTTGTTTATGGCAAGCTTTCCACACAGTGGAACATAGTCCAATTATTTGCTGCCCATTATCCTTCTGCTTGGTTTAGAGTAGAGTCGTGTAAGTGCTGACCTGTAGAATATCCAGGTCTCACATCTTGAGACTGTGTTTCTTGACACACAGCAAAGTAGTTGTCTTGGAACAATGGAAGCTTCATGCTGAATATTTTCTTTTCATTTCTGTAGTGAATGAATATTATTCATACACTTTATATTTTAGTGTGTTGGTTACATAAATGTCACTAGTAGATAAAATTGCATGTGCAAACAGACTGCAAACTTTGACTTGCTAGTGATTCACCAAATATGCCAGTTAATGAATGTATGCAGTTATTAGCTTTATGGACTGTAGCAATGTCCTGCATGAAATGTCTGTCAGTTTGTTCATCTTTATCAAATTGAACACAAAATGGTTTGGATTAATTGTACACAATGTTTGGAACTTATTACTGTGCACCACTCTGTAACTTTTCACTCACGTCAAGATCGTTTCTGAACAGCGTGAGGATTTTGTATGGATCAATGAACCATCTATTGTTTTGACTATTTATGTGCTGGTTCAGTGCCAGTCTCTTCCTCTGAAAAAAGTTGCATAACTTCTGGGTCAAGAAACCCATTAAATTCAGAAATCCCTTCAGTATTGAACATTTGGTTCATTCAGCTGGCAGAGGACTATGCATGATGGGGTCATAATGTGAAAAGTAAGCCTGCAACATGGACATCTTGGCATCCCACATGGAGGAGAGCTGAGAGACGTCTCAGTGAGCACCAATGTGAAGTTTGTATTTTGCTACTGCACATCTTTCTGGGGGTTTCTTGTTGTCCAACACAGATCCAATTGCTCAGGACTTTGCTACTGTTTTGTAAATTGTTGCTTTTGAAGGCTTTAGACTTCTGGAAAATTTTATATGAGACTTTCAAAATTTATTCTGTGATTTACATATCATCTGTATCCTACTGCACATAAGTACTCTTTGTTTGGCACTATTTCATTTTATTTCATAGCACACTACAATAATATGACATCCTTAGATGCTTCCACTGTTGTAAGCATGATTGTGCATTGGTCTGACTTGATGTGGGTTTTATGTTTAATTTTCTGGATGGGCTTAGTAGTTTCCCAACTTCAGATTTCAAAGCTTTTAGACTCATGTCAAACTGGTGACCCTTTAGTGAGGATGGAAGTCATGTGTCTATATTGATATGTGAAAGTGAGAGAACAAGGGCAAGCAGTGAGTGCACTAGGTGCTGTAAGTTACCCATTTTGTTTTATTTGTCATTCGTGTTTACCATTTGAGATCTTTGTTGTGTAACTTGCCTATTTTGCTTGACACTGAATATACCACTCACATGTGGTGTCTGGCAACATGTAGTGCTCTTCTGTTAAGGTGTTTGTAGATAAATGAACAATTGAAAATATTCTGTCCACACAGAATTTGCATATATTTTATTATTAAGTAATGCACTTTACATGTATGCGTTGTATATTTGTTTAAAAATTTAAGTCAGGCACTTTACTGAATACAGTTTATTTTGACTATATGTATGAATAAGGCATAAAATACATGTATTTTGCTTTATTTAATAAGAATCCTATAAAAAGTTTAAATTAGTATAGGTGTATTTATAGATATAAAAGACCATCATGATCTGAAATTTTCAGACCTGAAATCCAGGTTGATGAAGTTAAAAGTTAATTTGTAGGGATTGTTCAGTGTTTAACTGTCTGAAATATAGTATTTTTTTTTTTACAAGCAATGGTAAAAATGCAAAGATACCTGCAAGCTTCATATTAAAATGTTACACAGAAAATACTTTTATAATGAAAGTATAAGAAGGATGCTCAAGTACAATCAGGTTTCACAATAATTCCATATTAACAAAGTAATAAAACCAGAAAGTCATGTTCTGTGTATGGCTGAGTCACCATGTCACCAAAAGACTTGCTGGAGTATGCAGGGTGGTTGTTTTCTAGTGATGTATACCCAGTTTCAATTTTGTATGTGATAAATGTATGGTAGTATTTGCTTGTGAACAAATTGTGCACAGATGTCTGTACAATACGTTATGTTGTGGGGCAGAGATGCAACAAGATCCAAATTATGAACAGATCCTTTCAAAAGTGGTAAATCAGTGATCATATTTTGGTGCCCAAGTTGATGACTGCTTTGGAATATGCTATAATTGTGCCCCAGTTTACATTAGATATTGAAAAAGGGGTGGATTAGTTGTAGGAGGAAGAGATCTGATTGCTTCAAACATTACACCTTAATGTAGGTATCATTCTGTTTTTGTTAACCTTTAAATGACCTGAATTGCATATTCAAGCACAAAAAAACACCCCTAGAATTTCATTTTATATACGTAGGTAACAAGGATATTTACTGCATGCTGCATAATGTTGTATTTTCCACAGAATACCATTTATTTAATAATTTTATCTTTTGTGTTCAGATAATACATTATTCATAAGCCATATGCTAAAATTTAAATACCAACATGGTATTGGATTCTTATTATAAGACACTGTAATGTTGGTCACAGGAGTGACTGAAACATGTTGGTGAAGAATAGTAATATGCGATTGTATATATTTATAAATGTGCATTAGTTAGTTGAGCATATCAGGATAAAATATTCTTGAATGCATTGACATGGAACCCATAAGTTCACCAACATGGTCATTTAAAGTTAGACTACTCCATCTCCAAGTATTCTAGGTTTGAATCCAGAGACTTCAAATTTGATGTGTGTGAAAGAGAATTTACATATGTTCGTAATGCATAGTTTTTTAGTGGCTATCTGCTAGTCATGTGGCAAATTTGGTGGCTGCAGTCTGGTAAGGAATTCTGAGAGATCAAAGAACTTTTCCACTGATCCTCTGTACAAGTTAAATTAAGGGTTAAAATGTGGGAGACAATATGTGATATGTTACCACATCGCAAGTCCTTTCTCACACGAGCCACAGCTTGCGGACATTCTTGCTGTGCAAACCATGTACTATGTAGTCACAAAACAGGTGCATTTGTTAGCAGTTACAGATAAAGGCAAAAACTCCAAGATCCTCAAATCTATGCCTGCACCAAAAATTAAATATACTGGTTTCACTTCCCTAGTCTCGAATTCACTTGTAAAATGTAACACAATCTGAACAGAACAGAACGAAGGAAATACAACCGAGTGTCAGTACGAAGGTTCACCAGTTTCTCTATTGTTTCCCTTTGTATCTAATGATGAATGGAATGTAAAGTTCTCTGAGAGCAGGAAGTAGTTAAATGGTGATAAAAATATGCACAAGGAATGAAGGAAATATACTTTTACTGAAGGACAAGTTTTGTGAAATCAAGTATATATTAAATTTAATATATGTGATACAGTAAATAAAAACATGACACAATTTTTGGGTATCCGATTTCAAGAAAGGTTTTTAATATTTACATGCAACACTTGTGTTTTTGCACTGTTAAACACACTACTGATCTGTGTAGTGGCTTACAGGTGTCACATGTAACCCATTTCTATTCATACAGTGAAACTTGAACACACAAAATATTATACCAAAACATTACCAGCCTACACAGGCAGCTATACATTTTTTAAGTTCACACATAGCAACCTAAGAACTACCGACTGCTACAAGAGTCCCCAGGTAATAAAATATATATATACCAAAAAGTTCTGTAAAATCCAGTTACATAATTTTGGCACATTTAAGTCAAATGTCATTATAAAAATTTAAAATTTACAGCACTTGTTGGCACTGGAAACTTATGATTTATTCAGATAATGTTTTACAGTATGTGTGATGATACAGTCCTTGCTTTACTTCATTAGATGCATACATTTGATGAGAAAGAAGAGAACACAACATCCATAGAAACACCAACATAAGAATAGTGGACATCATTTGTGAGAGGACAGCATTATACTGGATGAAGGATAGCATGGGATCCTGTGTTTAACAGTATGCTGTTGAAGGTTATATGGATCCTCCATCTTGCTAAGTGGGATGTCTACAGTTAACACAGTTTAAAAAAAGTATATTTCCTTGTATGAATAAGATGTGTCCATTACACAGTTGGAAGTGATGGCCTGCCTATTGTTATTTTATAATCTTAATTATAAGTGTAACAAGTTTCACTGTACTTTCTGCCAAAACAAGAGATCTAAGCATGTGTGTGAAGTATGTCTCAGTACAATCGTGTCATGGATCAATACCAGTGCATCACTGCAACAGCATAATATCATATTAAGTAACAACTCTGAATAGTATGTCATAAAGCAAAGTTACACAAAATTAACTTTTACAGGCCATAGTTTGCATTTTAAAACACTAATTCATATTACCTTCAAGATAAAATCTGACTTTTAACCCCACAATTCCAGGGGATTTAAAATTCCCTATTCTCAAACTGTAGAGGCTATGAGATATCAATGGACTATTAGCCTGTGATTTAATGTAACTTTAATTATACATATACACATTAAAGCCTTTGTTTGCATGAAATCATCATCCTTTATCCTGTAAACCAACCACTAGCCTCGAAGTCCTTCAGTTATAAAGTTTAAAATTTTCATTATCTCATAGTATGGTTTCTTGTTTTTTAAAAACAACTAGATGTGATTTTCATTTATGCTTTCTCTTTTATTGCCAATATGCACATTCATAATAAATAGATTTATGCAAATTAATTACAAAAAATCAACATACTTCATACACACATATGATGTTTAAAAGAAAAAAATTTAAAAACAGATAAAATGATGTATTTTAAAATTTCATTCAGAGGATGAGAATTATCAACCTCATAAAACGGGCAATGAAGTAAAGGTACTGCATTAGCAGATGTTAATGCAGTGTACCTGATAATCATCTCATTTCATTTGCATAAAATACAGTTCTCATAATCTGCTAGCGCTGTATTTCATCTGTAGAAGCAATCAAGTTTATTTTTCTGCAGCATTAGTAACATGGAGTCTCATGATTTAATTTTAATGATAAATATGATGAACTATAATAAAATGTAAATACTGTACAATATTATAGAAACATGGTACTGGTTATGTAAAATAATAAACTTTTCCAATTTAAATTGTGTATATACATAATCCATACTAACAAATTTCATAAATACAATGTGATGGAATTTCATTTTGAGCAATCTTTTAGGCAAATTTGTATAATACTTGAGGTTTTCATGGTCTTGAATATCCTTATTGCAATCTTCTAGGTCATAACACTGCCTAGTCCTGCACAGTGGAACTCGTCAATGTTGCTCAATTTACAGGTTTTTGTAACATTCACTTTCAATAACCCAAAGTCACTAACAGTTTTCATCAGCTTAACTGTCTGTATCCACTGCTCCCAAAGAAACCTCAAGTGAAGTGCTGCAGGGTACCAAACAATTTGAAAAAACAAAGCGACCCCCACCTACCAGACTACAAGGTGTTATGACCCAGAAGAACAAGGTATGGTCGGCAAGCTATACAGTATATATTACAGACTCCTTTAATTCCGTCACTAAAACATATTTTCAAATATCCCCCCCCCCCCCCCAAAAAAAAAAAGAGAAAGGGAATGATCCACCCCCCTCCGGGAACTTTTTGTTATTTTTTGAGTTGGGGCAAACCATTTAGTGG
>Ga0131853_10013586_pt1 | contig 14930 bp, 12 predicted proteins | sample TergutLab28metaG_FD_92764 | JGI IMG/M metagenome (GOLD analysis project Ga0131853, IMG submission 92764) | Labiotermes labralis P1 segment gut microbial communities from Petit-Saut dam, French Guiana - Lab288 P1 (version 2) (version 2) | ecosystem: Host-associated > Arthropoda: Insects >... | reverse complement strand
ATATAGACATACATAGTTTCTTAATTTAACCTGTATAGTTATAGCTAATTGTGTATATTAAAATGTAAGACAATTGTAAAGCTATTACCTATGACATGTTCTATATCCTAAGGGTTGACTTAATCCGGTACAGATCTACAGAATGAAAATAAATGAATGAATGAATGAATGAACATCTACCCAATTGAGCAGTGACCTTCCTCACAAAAGTTTTTAATGCCAACCTCTTCGGGCAGTATCTCCCTTTGGCATGGAAAAAGTCCTGCATGAACTCTGTAGAGAAGTCAGGGAAGGACCTCACACTGCCGTCATACTGTCAGCCCATGTGTCATTGACACCATTGGCAGTCTTTTCAATAAAATTTTATTAAGATCACAAGTGTAGTAGTGAGCATAGGGTACTCCATTAGAGGAGTCTGGATTTTAACCCAGATACAGCATGGCATTCGGACACCCCAGGGAATGAAGTTTTCTTGTACAAAATTATCATCTTGAGCTCCCAACTTGACTTGAGAAAAACGTACTTTCCTGACTATGAGTAAGTTGAGGAATGTTTCAGATGTTCTAAAGAGCCACATAATCTCATTGTAGCATACACATTCAATTTGTGTAGGGTGATATTTTGTTGACTATTTCTGGGGCCTGTATGTGGAAGGCATGCCAATACTCTCCCACTACATTGAATTAGCTCTTTATTTAGATAACAAGGCCTTCATAGCCATGCTTCACCAGCTTAAGCTGCTCACTGGCTACCTACAGTCTTCTCACAGCATGCAAACTTGATTTGAGCAGGGTGAATTTTTTTTGACCATTTCTTGGGCCTGTATGTGGAAGGCATGCCAGCCCCTTCCCATTATTCTGAATTAGCTCTATAATGGCCATCATGGACATACCTCACTATTTGAAGCTACTCATTGGCTACCTGCAGACTTATCTCAGCAGCCTCAAACACTGGCTGTGGTACTGCAGGATTGCCATCGTTGTCACAAAGAGCACTTTAGTATTTTTTGTCCAGACTTCAAGATGTATTTAAAGGACTGGCCAGTATAGGTATTTGGACAGCCAGTACTCAGGGTCAATAGGTACAGTTTATTTTCTAGATCTCATTCATCCTGTGATGGATTATGTATACCCTATCTAGTGGTCCACTGCACACATCACGTCAGGAATCTGCTGGTGTTAAAACCCAAGTGTCTGAACATTTTTATTAATGCACCTTGGTACACATACATTAGTAGCAAGTAAATTTACAAGGATTTGGAGGTTCCACGTTTTGCCAGCCACATCAATCACTAACCAAGGGTTTCAAATACTTTTGGAAACTTGAAACTGACTACCGTAAACTGTGATTTTTCTCAGTTGTATTGTGAATGCTAGGGTGTTGTTACAATATGGTACTCAGCCCCCATTCACCCAGTCATGAAGGTCCTCAATAAATGTGACACTCCCCAACATCCCAGATCACGGGTGATTGAGCCACTCTGGGTTCAAATCATCCAAACAGTCTCTCCCTCCCCCACAAGACATATTACTATTTGGGACAATGGTCCTTAATATGCCCACATCAAGGCACTCTTCCTAGGCATGAAATTTATTAGCATGGTACATTTCCCATTATAGTTGCAGATTTTCCACATCATAGCCAGGGATGTGGTTTGTATGCAGGAATTGCTGACTGGACCAGAGGACATAAATTTATGCTTTATACACTTCTGCATGTTTAGTTTTTGGTGTTTTGGTTGTGTTACTGGCAGCAAGGCTACTCTTCTTGGATTGCAAGATTCTGATGTTGGAGGCAATTTGTTTCTCTGACACATCAGTAACTTTTTACCAATCAGCATGTTCTAACATCCTAGAAGACTGTAATGTTCATCAGTGAAATTGGCATGTTGTTTTAAATGTTTTGTAAAGACAGAGTAGCATAATAGTAAGTACATATTAATTGACAGGTTGCTGAGTATGTAAATATAGAATGAATGGATAGGTGAAATCTTTAGCATGGTAATGAAGCAGGGAAGCCCAAATGAAATTTTTTGCAGGTGGTGGCAATTTTTGGTCACGATTTATTTGTTTGCACTGTGAGACGTTAATGTTACGTTTTTGTGGGGACCACCTACAAATTACATGAAACCTGGGAAATAAGACTTAAGCACTCTAAAAAATGTGGGTTGATATATATGAAAGACTTCAGCAAGCCATTTAAACTATGGATTTATAAATATTTTAACATTTGAAAACAATGTGGTATGTGGTAAAAGTTCCTAACAGTATTGTCACAATGTGATCACACACATGACACTATGTTAGCCGAAGACCTAAATCAGACATGCTCATATGTTGTGTGGTGATGTGCGAACTTATTTATTTAACCATTCAGAGCTCTTTGTTCTCTCTTTTCTCTAGATGTCAGTCTGTAATTCTTTCTCAAGTCGGCTGCACATTGTAACTATACTGTCCTTGTTATCAAACTGTCACATATACTTTTTGGCAACCTCTAGTGCTTCCATTGCATAAAAATTTACCTTATCTTCTGCCACTTCCTCTTCTTCCTCTGCTGGTTGTTCTTCTGGCCTGGTCAACTCTTGGTCCAACACCTGATCAACACCATGGAATTCACAAAACTGGAGAGTACTTTCACAGTTTTGTAGTCATCAAATTGTGCTCTAAGAGTTTAAAGACTATGCCAGTCATTTTTGTCATCATCAGTAAGTTTCATTTCATTGTCATCATTGCTATAGACATTATCTACTACAAAACCACACTTGGAAAAATAATTCTTGATAGTGATCAACTTTCAGGCTCTTGTCACACAATGCAGAGCGTTCAATATATCCAAATTCATACAGAAAGCATCTTGGAACAGTCCACTATATATCATGGCAACAGCTTTTTGTATGAATTTGATTGCTTGGATGATTCCCAAATCTAAGATCTGTAGCTGGCTAGTAGGGTTAGCTGGCATAGACATAACCATTATGTTACTGAGAAAAGCTATGTTCTTCAAGTGATGAATGAAAATCAGAATTTTTGTATTTTTAATGCTCATTTTCCTGTAGTGGTGTAAGGTAATCCTGATATATTCTGCTGATTATTTGTGAATTTGTAATGGCTTCATAATTCTGTAGCAATTTTTTTTAACATTCTTAAAGCAATGTGGACTTCTGTGTTTGCCTGTTACAAATGGTGGTAGTTTATCACTACTATCAGCATTACATGTAAGGATCACTGTAACCTGCTGTTCTAATTTTGTTCTGTTGTGGCAGGGGTCTCCATGAAAAGCAAAAAGTTTTACTAGCTTGTACACTTAAAAAATAGACCTGTCTTATCAGTATTATGCAGGCCACAGAGGTCATATTCTTTAATATCTTGCAACATTCAATCATTCTTCCAGTCAACTACTGTTTCTGATTCAAATTTTCTGCTGTCATCTGTTAAAAAGGGATTTGTAAACAATGTGTCTTTTCTTAAATTTGTTGATCGAGCCATTAGGACTTACATGGCCTTCTCATGGATGATATTATCATTTATGGAAGGGGTGCTTCCTTGGGCTTGCTTGAGTCCTGCAGCATTGAATATTTCACTGATTTGCACTTCCTGGAGAAAATACACTGGATCTGACTTCTTCTGGTTGCTCACAGTTTTTCAGAGTTCTGTTTAATATGGACACCGGAAGTCCCAACTCCATAGCTAGGTCAACATGTATTCCAGTATGTGTGTCAGCTTTCCCTAAAACATATATTTTATCACTCATCATAAATTATTTCCACTTTAGTTTGTTCAAACTTGGCCATTTTCTTGAAATTACACTCAGTCCACAATATAGTTTGGTATAATATATTGGGGTTCAATTCAGCACCATAAAGACTCAAAGCTTTACTCCCTTACAAAAATCAGTGACTATTGACAATGGTTGATAATTTGAAATTTATATCTCTAACCTTCAAACCTTGACATCTATTCAAGAACTGTCTTAACTACTTCAACTTTCAGTCTGTGGAGATTACACTCAGATGTTGCTAGCTTTGCCTTGCCAGACACAAATAACAATTTTGAGAAGAAAACCATGAAACATATACTTGTACAAATTCTATAGTCAGAACTAGGAAAATAAAGTCTAAATTCTGGGATAGTGTAAAGTTGGGAAACATAAGGGCTGGAAAAATGTAACTTTCTTCATATGAGCATTTGGCTGGAACTTTGAACAAGTGCATAAAATCATGAAGATGCAAAATCAGTATTTACCCTGTATATGTATATTCCATGTATATTTTTTTATATTCTATAAGCAATATTATGTCTTTTCTGCTGTATGTCATCCCGTGAAGTTACACTGTAGGTGGTTCTGAAGTGGTGACATTAGTCAAGGTGACGGAAGTTGAAACAGGTATTCTCATAATTGCAGTGTGAAAATGGAACTTTTCTTAGACAATATGCTATGAACAATAGAAAGGTATGCATATGAAAAATTGACAGAAAGTTTGAGATGACAAACAAATGCCAGTTTATGGAGAAGGAGGAATTTCCCCTTGAATTGCAGGCTAGTCATCTGGATCAGCACTTTTGATGTCCAACGGTACAGGTGGTAATGCATGAGTCCTTGTAAGTGTCTTAAGAAATCAATAAATCAAACAAAAACCTTTCCTCCTTCAGAATTACCTCATTGTAAGCAAGCATCCTTGTATGGCGTTGTCTGGTTGATGCTGTTTGCTGCTTTTTCAAGTTGATGTTCTCAAACACCTTGATGCCAACTTCAGTGAATCCAAGCCCCTCAGTCAACTCTGGAAACATCATAGTCCTCTCCTCAGGTTCAAACTCATGTTCCTCTTATAAGTACCACTTCTCTGCATGCCACTTCAAATCTGAATTTTTTTACAACATTTTTCATATTATCTTTTTTATAGAGATATGAATTTATACAGGGACAAATTTAATTAGTCTATGTGATAAAATGGTGATGTGATTAAATGTCCTTAATATAAAAGTCATTGTGGTTATTTGTCAGCATGATCAAATGTCTGTGATAAATCGTCACATAAAAATATGTCGTAGCCCCATTTCTCTAAACCTCAAGTCTGATTCATCCTCCATTCTGAGTGTTGTACCAGTGCGAAAGTAACATTTCCCAATGTATTTGAAAAGTATTTTTCTTGTGTGCAACGGCCACGTTCTTGCCAAAAGAATCTGAATAGTTTCTGCTACATTTGCGGTGGAGTGGTGTTAAAATCACAAAGGAAGCCACTTTCAAAACAATTGAGAAAAGTTTATGAACTGTATTTTGGCGGTAAGATCGGAGATAAAGATAAATTTTGGACGCTGAGAACTTGTTGCAGCTCATCTTCAAGGCCTTTGGCTGGCGGTGAATGAAAAAAGTGAAGAATTTGCCTACTGAAGCAAATATTTCCCAAAATAAGTGAGGCCAAATTGCAACAAGGAATTTTCGTTGGTCCACAAATTAAACAAATATTTGAAGACCAAGCTTTTAGTACAAAATTAAATGCTACAGAAAGGAGAGCCGGGGAGGCATTTGAAAATGTCTGCATGGATTTTCTAGGCAATAAAAAAGTGGAAAATTACAGAGAAAATGTGCAGGAGCTAATTTCATTATACAGTACTATAGGGTGTAATACATCATTGAAAGTTCATTCTCTGCTTTCCCATTGAATTTTTTTCCTGCAAACATGGGAGTAATCTTTGATGAACATGGCAAATGGTTCTGTTAGGACTTTTCCCAAATGGAAAAGAGGTACAGTGGAAATTGGAGTCCAAACATATTGGCTGATGCTGCTACAGTCCTCTAAGCGTGTCACCAACTGGCGAATGTAAGAGACAAAAGAAGACGAAATGACTGTTTAATGACAATTATTTTTGTAGTTAGGATACTGTATGTAGAAATATTGTTCATTATTTGACACTGTATATTTTAATTAAAAACCAATATAGTACTTTCTTATTATAAATGGAGTTTTTTAACTGAATCGCTTCTCCTGAACATTGGTGGGTGAAAAGGCAATTTGGTTGCCATTTTCGGATGCAGCAATATCAGAACTGTTAAGAATCACTGAATTTTAATAGGTAGTGAACTTTTTTTGTCAACCAATGTTGTTGAGTTATAATGAATGTTAATGTGGTCATTATTGTAATATTCTCGTGAAGAATTTAAAGAACAGTGTTATCTCTATACTTGATACAATTGAGGGAGCTGGCAGTGCAGTTTAAGTTGTGGACTATACTACGTTGCATTGCAGACTGAATTAGACAAAGTATTATGTGATGCAGCTCCAGAACTGTAGTTTGTAAACCACTGTACTTTATGCACAACATTCATACCAAGGATACTGGTGTAGCAGCAATGGTACAGATTTAAATTCAGAAGTTATTGAATGTGTATCTCTGCCAGAGAACCATCTGTTTTGAAGTTTCTTTGTTGTTTTACTCACTCCCTTGTAGGTAAGTGCCAGTAAAGCACCTTGATTAGGCTGTGACAGACCAATTTCAACTTCTTCCTGATTATCATTCAACAGTGATCATATTATTCATTGTTATAGTCTGAGATAAGTGGTGGGATCATAACACAGCCATACATAAATATACATTTTATAGAATTCACAGAAGTTAGAGCTGACTGGCAGAATTTTTGCATGACATTGTTATTTTAAAACAAAGCCACAAGAATCAACACATCAGGTAATTATTGTTTAAACAACGTTATATTGGTTTAGCCATGTGGAGATGCATCAGATCATGTGCAAGTCTGGAATGAAAGAGACATGTCACTGAGAAATTCTCAAAATACTTTTACTTTGATAGGGGTTCACATGAGGCATCCTTTCTGTTGCGATATGATGACACATCCCTGTGTTACTGGTTTCCAGCCTTTCAAGACAGTGAAGGTGTCTTATCTTCAAGAATCAAAAATGTCTAATAATAATCAGGAACCACTTGATCAGCAGTGCATAATCATATCGCAAACAAATGTGTACCTCATTCACACCACTGCAAAAACCTGAAAACTCACAGGTGTTCATATTGTCTTATTCTAGGGGCTTCTGAAGTAATCATGTTTGGGATCAGCTGTTCTAATATGAGAAAATATTGCAGATAGTCATCGTGTCTGGTCACTTAGAAGTGAGGAGGGATCTCTCACAAGTCCTGCATTTGTGCCAAGTTCCAATACGTTGTGTGTGTCCCTTACTTATTATCTACCACTCACTGCTGGCAACAGTCTGCATCTGAGCATACATTGGCCAGGTGGTGACAAGCAGGACTTCGACTCCATTGAAGCTGTAAGTATCTTTCTGTAACTTTTCTTGTGTAAACATAGCACTGATAACTGAAATATGCTGAGTGGCAACTACTTTCATAGTCTAGGTATGGAATTAGCTTCTTAGAGTTTTGGTGGTCTCATTTGGTAACTAGGGTGGCATGGAGAAAGTGATGAATCACATATGAGAGTTGTCAAAAATCATCGTAGTTAGTCAGTCATAACAGCTGGTGTGTCATTTAGGACAAATTGTATGACAACAGTAAGAAATATATCCTGCTTTGTGATAGAACGCGAGGGCCATGGCAGAGCACCAGCAATTACTTATCCAACTTATCCAGCAGTCCACCTAATTTGCAAGATGTTTTTGGTCTGGTGTTCTGATATTCAGTTGGATATAAATTGTGATGAAAATATGTGCAGTAAGTAAAATTTCATTGTGTGCTGTCTGCAATTCTCCAGGTGTGCCATATTCAGTTTCAGCTTGTGCTCCATACATACACACACACACACACACACACACACACACACACACACACACACACACACACATGCGCACGCACAAGGACACAGACACACACACACGGACACGGACACACACACAGACACACACACAGACAGGGACACACACACACACACACACACGGACAGAAAGAGAGAGAGACAGAGACAGACAGAGACAGAGATGGAGACAGAGACAGAGACAGACACACAGAGTCAGACAGACAGAGATGACAGACAGGCAGAGACAGACAGGCAGAGACAGAGGCATTGACATGCAGAGACAGGCAGGCAGAGGCAGAGACAGACAGACAGAGGCAGAGATAGACAGGCAGAGACAGACAGGCAGAGAGAGAGATGGACAGAGGCAGAGACAGACAGGCAGATGCAGAGACAGACACAGACAGAGACAGACAGAGGCAGAGGCAGACAGGCAGAGACAGATACAGAGGCAGACAGGCAGAGACAGATACAGAGACAGACAGACAGACACACAGACACACAGACAGATAGACAGACACAGACACAGAGAGACAGAAGGACACAGACAGACACAGAGGGACACAGACAGACAGACAGACACAAACAGACACAGCCATACACAGAAAGGCAGACAGACACAGACAGAGACACACAGACAGACACAGATAGACACAGACAGACACAGGCAGAGACAGACAGACACAGACAGACCGACACAGACGGACGGACAGACACAGACAGACAGACACAGACAGACAGACACAGACAGACAGACACAGACAGAAGGACAGACACAGACAGACAGACAGACAGAGACAGACAGACAGAGACAGACAGACACAGAGACAGACACAGAGACAGACGGACAGATACAGACACAGACAGACAGACACAGATAGACACACACACACAGACACAGACACACAGATATACTCATTCACAGATCCATTATCCGCACAAGTTGGATTGAATGTTGAATTCATCAAGAAAATAGCTGAATTGCAATGTGCAATCAAGTCATATATATAAGTTACAAATTACATAAAATCAGTAAGAACATGATAAATTACAAAGAATAGATCATACATATACAGTAATGAAATGAGTTAAATATGAATATTCATAGGTCTACTTTGTTATGACCAGCAGATAGAAATACCTCAGTGGAATTACAGGCATTTTTAACAAGGTAATCTCTTAACAAAGTCTTAAAGTTATGAATGTTTTTACAATATTTCAATACATTTTGTGGTAGCTGGTTGAATATTGTAATACATGAATAGTAGACAACTCTCTCTAATGAGGAAAGTCTTACCGAGGGTATGTGTAGTTTACTTTGCTGCCTCGTATTCTAACCATAAACAGAGGAGTTAGTTTGATAAGTATTAAGATTTTTGACAGCAAATATCATCGAGGCATAAATATATAAAATGGAATTGTAAGTATATCCAATTTTTTTAAACCCTGTCTGCAAGATCTCCTTGGACCCAGTCTCAGCATAATCCTAATTGCTCTTTTTTGAATTATGAAAACATTTCTCACTGGTGAAGATAAACCCCAGAAGATTATACCATAACTGATACATGAATAAAAATGTGCAAAATAAACCATAAGTAACACTTTTACATTTACAATTGGTAATAATTTTCTCAAAATGAAGAAAATCAAACTCAGTTTCTTTATTAAACTATCTATATGTGATTTCCAAATTAGATTGCAGTCCAGATGCATGCCTAAGAATTTGATATTTTCAGTGACAGTAAGAGCTCGATTATTGTATACAATGTTCAAAGGGTAATTCAGGAGCTTAGAAGAAGCAACATACACATCTTATTTAAGTTTAGTACCAACTGATTATTTTAAAACCATTTAGAAATGCAACATAGTACAGAATTTAGTTTAGAATTTAGTTCATTAAGATCACTGGAAGAAACAAGAGTATTAGTACCATTTGAAGAAAGAATTGTATGAGAAACTTTGCTTATGATGCATGGAAAATCATCACTATACACATTGAACAGTAATGGGCCCAAAACAGAACCCTGAGGAACCCCATGCCTAAATATTTCCCAGTCTGACAGAAGATTAGGTGAACTGACAAACTGCAGTACAACTCTTTGTTTTCTATTATGCAAATAAGATTTTAATCAATTCAATATAGAACCTTTTACTCCATAAAATTCCAACTTCAAAATCAAGAGTTCATGTCTAACACTAACAAAAGCCACAGTTAGATCACAGAATAGACCCATTTCTTATTTTTTATTATTCCATGCATTAAAAATCGACTCAAATTTTAAAATAGCACTGTCAGTAGAAACATTGTCACAAAAACCAAATTGTTCATTGGCCAGAATGTTATTACTCATTAAATGATGCTTTAAAGGTAAGGTAAGGCAGTCCCATTACAGGCCTGGACAGGCCCAGAGGGTTCCAGGAAATTTAGGTTCCCAAATTTCGTGACAACAGCACAAGATTGTGGTAGGTTGTCAGCCTTACGCACCGGCAGCCTTTACCCCCAGGAAATACTCCTGGTACTAATTCCTGTTAGAGGCTGAGTCGACCCCAGGGCCATAGTGTGATCAGAAGGAGTTTATGTCAATGAAAAATCCACTGACACCAGCTGGGATCGAACTAGCGACCTCCCGATTTGTAAATGATGCTTTAACCTACGGAAAATGAGCAACTCAAATATTTTATAGAAGCCAGCCAATAAAGAGATAGGTCTATAATTTGATACTTGTGATTTGTCACCTTTCTTAAAACATGGTTTTATAATAGTGTAGTTTAGGCAATTTGGTCAAATAACACAAGTTAATGATTTATTGTATATGTAAGTGATAGGTTTAGAAATTTGGCTACTACATAGTTTCAGTACCTTATTGGATAGACCATCATAACCACATGAAGTGATATAGCACATACAACTTCTGTCTCAGTAATTGGAATATTGATGATTTGTGGGAACTTGTAAGGAAATAATTCCCTAAGTGAAAATATTGCTCATTCAGTATTTGTTTGCTGTGTAATTAATTCATCTACACTATTTATAAAGTAATTATTAAAAATCTTAGCTGACTGATTTGTGCTTATAATTTTATTGGCAAGTTTAATTTCATTCTGAGTAAAATTCTTACTGGATGCAGTACCAATTTCACTATTACTAATGTTCCAGGACGTTTTAGATTTATTTGTAGACAAAGATAATAATTCATTGTAGTACATTTCTTTAGCTTTTTTAATTACTTTCCTTAACACTCTGCAATATTGAATATAATGTACTTTAAGTTTAGAACAGTTGGTTGTCTTGCTCATAGATACCTTTTGCACCTACAAGATACTTTGATTCCTGCTGTAACCCAGTGGTTAGCTGTTAGTTACATATTGCATAGGAAAGCATAATTCAAAAATAATTTAAAAAGCGTTTAAAAATAAATTGAAGTTTTCATTCACATTAGTATGGTTAATAATATTATCCCAGGATTCATTTATTAACATTTCAATAAACATTGACAGAGCAGATTTTGTTATTAATCTCTTTTTGATAAGACTAAAATTACCTGTTTGTCAGTCAAAAATATTATTTACACAAAGATATTGAGCTGCATGATCAGACAGCCCATTACTCAAAGAAAATACTTTGAATAAATTTATTCTGCTGTAATCAGTATTAACAATGGCTGAGCTGGAAACTTTGGTCATCCCAGCTGGAAAGTCAATTATGTGAAACAATTTATAAGATTGCAAAAGTAAGGTTAGTTGCTGAGCCGAACTTGAATGTATTAAAAGATTTAACTGAAGTCATCACAAATAATAAATTCTACTTTTGGTTTATATGAGTATTTTAAAATTAGATCAAGTTCTACAGCAAATTCACCAAAATTTCCACTAGGAGATCTGTCTATGCATAATAATAGAATACACTGATTACCAATGTTGATTTGAGCTGCACATAATTCATTAACTTTTTCAATACAATACTGTGATAGGTCAATCATAATGCTTTCCAGGTATGAGTTAATGTACGTTCATACACCTTCTCCAGATTGACTTGAAAATTTATAAGTTAAGTGGTAATTATTAGTCTTAATCATTAAAACTTTATGATCTACTAAGTAATGCTCTGATAAACATACAATATGAGGACTAAGATCACAGCCGTCTAACATGCTAATTAATTCATCCATTTTATGCTTAAGGACTGACATTTTTGTGAAATATATGCAAAGAAGTTTGTGAGCTCTGTTTTGTTTTCAAACTCGTTAGCTGACTTATGCCCATGAAAAAAATCTTCATTTCTTGTTGTTGGTGTTTTCGTTCTGGGAGGACGTTGATTCATTACTAGGGAACACACAATTGAATTGCTTGAGTATTGAGGAGTAGTATCTGTTGAGTGAGTAGCTTTCTGATATAAGGGTATGTATATGTTATCACTTTTTGGTAGGAGAAGATCAAGGATTTTCTTTGTGATTTCTAGACACATCCAGTTCTTCCCTAATTAATTCATATGCATTCCATGCTTAGTGTTGCATGTTTTGTCTCTACTCATGTTTTGTATCTGCATATGATTTGAAGTTTTAACAATCTTCTGCAATTTTCTATTTTATACAATGGATTCTTTTTTCACACATGATGAATTTACCAGATCAAAATAATGAGGAACATCAAGAATAACAACACTGGTGCTGGAGGTTCTCTTCAGAAAATGAGTTACATGTTTCAGACCACTGTTTGTTTCATTTCTTGCAACATCCATATTTCCACCTTTGTATAGCCGTCAACATTCAAGTCCATGGGTGAGGTTATGTCTTCCAAATTTGCATTGGTTTTAGTAATTCCAGCATGAGAAAGCGAAACTACTAGCTTAATACTTTTTGTAATAATGGAAATACCTTCACAAATTTATGAAAAGATTTTCTTGTAAAATTTCAATCACTTTTACAGTTTAGTATATTATTCTGGGCAGGGGGGGATTGGGAGGTGAATTAAATACAAGAATACTTAGAATACAAAAATGAGTGATAAGATCAGTGGTTGGAGTAAGCTCAAGAACATCTTGCAGACATCTATTCAAAGAACAGAATATTCTCACTCTGGCTTTGTTATATATATATATATATATATATATATATATATATATATATTGGAAGTGATCAGTTTTATAAGAAAATACCACTAGTTTGTGGAAGATGGATATCCACATCCAATCATACAATATGAAATATATAAAAAAGTGTAATAAACATGGGGACTAAAATATATAACAAACTTCCTAATTACATAAAAGAAATATATAGTTATAAGGCCTTTAACCCTTACCCTGCTAATGTGGAGAATAGGGTGAGCTCCTAATAATGCCAGCAGATGGCAGATGGGATTTAACTCGGCGTTTAAAGTGTTAAGAAAGAGTTGAAATCATTTCTTTTTCTGCATTCTTTTATTCAGTGGAAAAATTTGTATCTTTGTAACTACATAACTTTCAATATTTTAAGTATCTTACATTTTAAGTTTATAATATATTACAAATATACAGTTCTGTGAATTCACTTGTAGAATATTATTTAAGTTACTATTAGAAAATTAATTTATATTTACTTCAAATATATTGTTAGAAACTGACGAGTCTACTGTCATGTGTATGATATTTGCACTGAATAAATAAACGAAACTAAAAAAAAGTGCCTGGAATTAACCAGTTTTCTGTAATTGGATATACAGTACAATTCTTGTTTTGTTAGCCTACCTTCAGTTCCTGAGGAAATAAAAATGTAACTTTTGAGGTAACAATTCAACTTTTGAACAAATTGACTCTTGAATGAAATTTGGTATTCATGCCAAACATTATGCAATTTATGAAGTTGCAGTAAATTCTAACCTCATACTTACTTTGTTTTAGTTAGGAAAATAGGTTTTTGTGATCTTAACATTCAGCAACAGGGTTATGATATAAAACTGTAAGGTTATATTTGTAAAATCTAACATATGTAGTGCCTACACTTCATCCAAAAAATACGTGTGCGTATAATAACTACTACTGTGATTGCTACTGCTGCTGCTGGATTGTAAGACCATTATGAAAATAGTGTAAACTGTTATTCTGTAAGTTAATTGATTTAAATTGTTGGATATAAAATTAGTACTTAAGCTTTTAATTTTGTATTGTAATATTTGGAATATGAGGTTTGTATGACTGGAAGTCTTGTTTAGTGGTTAAAAAGACTTTATGAGATGTCTAGCACTTACCATTTTGTTGGAATTCTTTTTGAAGTAAAAGGAGAATGTCATTTGTGGAGACCATGTTTGTCTATCCATCCATGTCTGTGCCTGTGACCCAGTATCAGTGGTTGACTATTGTCAGACTTTTATGAAATTCAGTGTAGGAATTCTTTACAAAGAGCTGTCAAACAAATCTGATATTTCTGAAACTTGGAGCAGTGATGGTCTTAATTTACCTAGGGGTGTAATTAAATTTTTTCCCACAATTTAAATATGTCTTGACTGATAAGGTGCAATTTGCAACAGAGGATATCCGCATAATGTCTTTTAACATTTGCAAGTTCATGAAAATTTGTGCATGATGGCATTGATTCACTTAGGGACATAAATGAAATGTTGCCTGTATTTTCTAAACTTGTTATCAGATTTGGATAGCATTTGGTACAGATTTTCACAACAATTTTTTAAGTGTTCATGAGTTTCATGGGAGTCAGTGCAATGAAAGCCACACTTCACTCAAGGATATAAATTAAATTATGTTTCTACTACTCAGATTTATTATCCAATTTGAGTGAAATTCATTACAAGAGATCTCTGCATAATGCTGTTCAGCATTGGTGAGTTACATGAAAATTGGCGTGGGGAAGGCAGTAATTTCAATATGGGTATGAATGAAATTTTATTTGCATGTGTGCTATAAAAACGCATAGCAGTTTGAAAGTAAAGAACACCTTGCAGAACTCTGTGTGCTGTGTCAGAGAGTACAACATTTGCATTCTTGTTGTAATTGTAATTATAGTTAATTTTTACAAATAGTAACAATAATGTAAACGTTGATTTTAAATATGTGTTCCTGTGGCAGATGGGAGAATGGAAGACTGTGAGGCTTACTGCTCCACTTGTGACAGCAAAATTAAAAGAGCAAATGACAGTAGAACTGAAAGGAAGAAAGTCTGAGAAGTCTAATGTGT
>Ga0131853_10013584_pt1 | contig 14932 bp, 10 predicted proteins | sample TergutLab28metaG_FD_92764 | JGI IMG/M metagenome (GOLD analysis project Ga0131853, IMG submission 92764) | Labiotermes labralis P1 segment gut microbial communities from Petit-Saut dam, French Guiana - Lab288 P1 (version 2) (version 2) | ecosystem: Host-associated > Arthropoda: Insects >... | reverse complement strand
TTCAGCTCACTGCAATAGTCACTTCACAGCACTACATACCACTTCACTACACTTTGACATTTCACTACACATCACTTATCTTCACGCGTGCCTCCACTACACTACACTGCCCTTTACCACAACACCATCACTGCCCTCTCCTTTTACCCTCTCGTTTAACACCTGTACTTGCCCTCCGCTGTTAACATTTTCCTAACCCTCGTTTTGAATTTGTACGTATTACCGTGATCTGTCCCTATCGCCCCTGTAGGTAGCTGGTTCCAATCCGCAATGGACCTAAGCCATCGCTTTTCCGTAACACCCTTTCGGTTTATTATTAAGTAGTCACCATATAATTCGTTGATTTATAATCCGAGCAGTTGAGATCATTAAATGAAACCTAAATAAACTAGGAAAATAACGTACCTTCTAGGCAAATAGTAAGAGTGTGGGTAGGTTCGGTAGGCGTTCTGAACTTCTTACGAAGAGGAAAATCTCTGGCATTAACGTAGTGGCTACCGTGTACTGCCTCTTTGCTAACAGAGCCAACCGGGCTCATTGTGAATGTGTACAGTGTGTAGGAATTCGTGTATATCGTATAAGGGTTATCCATTATATTCGTAATCTCAGTTCGCGCGCGCGCGCGCGCGCGCGTGTGTGTGTGTGTGTATGTCACTGTGCTGTTATTTGACTAAAAATTGTTTGACTCGGACGCGACATAGAAAAAATAGTACTTAACAGTGAAGATACAGCAGAATTCGTGTATAACTCCATCAAGTAAACGTGACCATTAGTGATATATACACTTATACATTTAATAGTAATTTGTCTTAATACGGCGCTTGAATTTGATTGCAACTGTTAATGCGGTGTTAAATTTAATTTGGTTTTGTCATTATCACTTTATACAAATTTGTACGTTAATACACGCATGTCAGAAGTGATCTGTTTTTGGATGGGAAAATTCCAAAGTGTCTCAAATTATCGTATGTACATATCTTAATAAAGTTTAGGCGAAAAGAGATGCTCTCAAAAGTGTGTTATTGTGCGATATGAAGCTTTGTAGTTTGGCAGGCGTATGTCAACGTTATGGAGGAAATGTCTGTGTTTATCTTGAAGATACAAGATGTGTGTAGTGGGTCCATCTGAAACGTTGGTACACACACCCACTATGCTACATGGCGTCACATCCTGCAGTACCGCAGTATTGACACTCACAACAAATCTGTCAGATCTCACGCGGGAAAGACCACTACACTGTCCTTATCTCCCGTAGCATGCAGTATTAGCGATTTACCTCAGCAAAGCACAACATTTCAAAGGGATACAGATAACAAAATGTAGCGTAGCTCTTCAAAGTGATATAGTATCATTAAATGAAACATAAGTCACTCAACAAATCTTCTCAAGCATTGGATTTGGATTTAGGGGATGCTTTTTCGAATCTCGGGCGCTAGGCCGAATATTTCAACTGAGGTTTTCCGTGATCATTCACATTTTCCTTTCGACTATTCGTTATTGGCACAGTTCGGCCCTAGAGGCTCACCATCTGAGTTACTGTCACCATCATGAGATGAAACATAAAACGAACGAACGAATGAATGAATGAATGAATGAATAAATAAATAAATAAATAAATAAGTAGAGAGGCACGTAAATAAAAAGGCAGTCTTCACATTTTTCATGTTCATGTGTTTTACCTTTAATGACTATACGTTCTTTCTTTCGGTATTAGTGTCACGAACTTATGCAGAATGCTGAGAAAGTCACTCATAATCCTGGAAACTGTGTTCTTCACTTCGCCCGTGTATGTAAAATACCTAGCCGTGTTTTTCTAAATAGTCTTATTTGCACTATTTGTATATAGTGTGAATGTTTGTGTGTGTACATGTGCATACATGGATGCTCACATACGTACGTACATGCACACATACATATTATAGAAATAGTGTTACGATGCACGGAATATGAACGTCAAATACAAACATACGTACCTACTTACATACATTTATGCCTACACGCATACTTTCTATCATGCATGCATGATAGAAAGTGCACAAGGAAAAAGACTACGAAACAACATAACGAGTTTGGTGTTAGTTCATCATGCATGCTATGTATGATTTTGTAGTAGAACAATCAGAATTGCTAGCAGGTATATGTTGGAATGGGAGGTGTTAGATATGACTGGGACGGGAAGTTATGTCTGAGTAGTCGGCATTTCAGTAAGATCGGTGTGCTAACACTTTCAAGTTTACTTCTAAGTATATTGACCTCCAGCTGTAAAACAGCTCTGCTTTTTCCCACAGATTGGATTTGTGCGTATTATGTGACTGTCAAAATAAAATTCATTATTTACCTATACAGGGTTTACCGATTGGTCCTTCTAATGGAAGCGTACTGGGTTTTCTGTGAAGTGGATATATATATATATATATTGTAAAGTGTAGATTAATTTCAGTCGTCACTCTGTTAGGGTACATGCACATCACACAATTTGTGTATTGGATATTGAGTTGTATTGCAAATTGTGTTTCAGAGATAGTTTACTTTGACGTGCTGTTTTGAAGTCGGGCATTTTTGGCGAAATTTGTTTCTGAGTCATTATGCTGCACTCACATAGAATTGTTTGTCATTTATTTTGTGCTTATTATTTGTTGTGAACATTTCAGCAGGCTTTATGTGTTTGTCTGAAGCGGTTCAGTGGCGGCAAAATGTGAAGATAATTGGGGCCTCCATAAAAGATCCTGCTCTAGAAACCCTAGCGGCACAAGCGAGTGTAATCTGGAGTATGTTTTAGAGGAATCTGATCATTTTATGTGAGTTTTGACGGCACAATATGAAGATAGAGTAGACCATCTTAAAAAGTAACTTTGCTGTAGGAATAATGGCGGAGCATTGTTAATTTATTATAGGCTCTGGAATAAATGAGCTTAAAGTGCGAATTATAACGGCAAAATATAAATATGTTTAGAGCCGTTATAAAGGAACCTGCTGTAACGTTCTTGGTTTGTACGCAGAGTCGTTTGCTGGGAACATTTTTGTGTATTTACTGTTTTTTCCGTGTACTTTTAATTAAATTTTTTGTATATCTAACCTGATACCGGGCATTTCATCACGTATGACTATAAAATAAATATTTTGGCAGAAGGGAGAGAGAAAATATAATTTAACGGTACGAGTACGCCAGGTCTATTAAGAAATTAAAAAAATATATATATTTCTTTTTAATTTTGGAAATATTTTTGTCTGCCTCGTTTGTTGGAGACTGAAATAATGAAATATGGAACACGACAGGTAAATTCACTTTCACCTACAATAGTATAAACAGCGAACTAGATGCAACTGTAACAATTTATTTTAATTTCAACCAGCTCAACAGGTTTCGGGCGATAATTTCGCCCATCCTCAGGAGCACTAGAATGTGTTCACAGCTTGTGGTATAATGCACCGAAGAAGTTGCCTGCTGGTAACGGTGACAAGGTCACCAGCAGGCAACTTCTTCGGTGCATTATACCACAAGCTGTGAACACATTCTAGTGCTCCTGAGGATGGGCGAAATTATCGCCCGAAACCTGTTGAGCTGGTTGAAATTACTAATAAATTGTTATTGTTGCATCTAGTTGATTGTTTTTACTATTGTATCAGAGATGCACGGTCACACAAGCACCAAATGCACTTTTCCCTGTGCACGCCGTGAAGACACACGGGGAGAAGAGTTATACTTACACTCAATCTGGGCACGGGGTGGAGCTGAGGGTTCAACTTCATGTTCCGGGCACTTTACCCTCGGAAAGTGTTTTACCCATTGGCTAGGAGGTTGGTTGGGCTCCAGAGTCGGTAGTGTGTTTTGGGCTAAAGTTATTATTAGCAGATAACATTTCCAGAAGGAAGCAGCTGTGACCTTCTACGCGGTAGTTTCCAAACTGTCTCCCCGATGTACTGTTACAGGCAGTTGTCTTCTTCTGTTTATTCTTACTCATTATCCTACTCTCCTTGGACTGTATAAACTTCACAATACAGGCAGTTAAGTCTCGTTTCGACTTAATATTTCCTTTCCATCGTCTATACTCTTGTTCTCTATCTCCTGTTTTTATGCTAGCAAGTGTTACAAAAATTCCAGCCACTTGCTGCTTTGAATTGTATGAATATTCAGTGTTTTGAAGTGAAGAGGTCACATAGCAGTCTGTCAGCAAGAACCCCATCCTAGAAAACAAAGAATTACTACGATCTTGCTACCTTGAAACGGCCAGTAGGGTGACCGTTATAAGTGAACTTGGCTATTTAGATTTTAATGATCCGTGTTGTCTCAACAGCTTACGTGAAATTCTTCGTACTGTGAAACGGATACTTTAAATTTCACGTTGTTGTTTGCACCGTGCGTCTTTTATAAAGTTATTTATCTAAATATTGTTCCAACAATACCACTGCATAATGATTTTGAAAAGTTATGACAAAAGCAAACGATATCCCAACATGTTTCGGTGGCGGCCACCACCCTCAGGAAAAGGTCATTTTGTAAGCTAAAACACCCCATTATAAAAAAAAACTGTCTTCTTATGCACAAGCATTTAGATCCACTTCGCATTATACCCATACGATGCGAAGCGGATCTAACTGCCCGTGCGTATGAAGACACTTTCTTTTATATTGCGGTGTTTTAGTGTACAAAGTGAACCTTCCCCCTTGATGTTGGTTGCCGCCACCGAAACATGTTGGAATATAGTTTGAGTTTAGAGAAACTTGTCATAATCTTTATAAAGTGCCTGTTGTTGGAAAAATTTTTGGATAAAAAACGGTTACTTTAAGTTTATCACAGCTGAAGAATTGCTTGATGTGTTAAAGTGATCTTGACGAATCTTGCTGGTAGGTTGCAGATTTGTTTTCAGCTGTTACAGGGGTTCTTCCTTTTATTAGAATTCGTAATTTTGTCTTAATGTGTGCGCCCTGTGTAGCGTGTCTATAATACATTCAGGCAATTATTGTCTTCAAACATCTTACAGACTTGGCTTAAATTTGTTGGTGCTTCTTGTGTGGTAGTTTTGATTTTAGTTAGTGCTTTTACACTTCCCAGAAAATCTGCTTGAATCGATGACCAACTCGACACAGAGGTGGTGCAGTGAATTACAAAAAGTGCAATATAATTAAATCCCACTATGAATACCAGGTACCTGCATACGTATGTGTTGTGTGCATTCATCCAATGGATTCCACTATATTGTCATAAACTTCAAAGCTTCTGACGTGGAATGGAGCAAAACAACCAGAATTGTGTTTTACGTGTGTTTGTATCATACAGCTATGTACGGAATTCACCTATTCAGTCTGACTGACTGTATCACGGTTTGCAATATGTGTTTGTTATGTGCTGGATTTCTTATAACACACTCCCCTTTCTTATTAAGCCTTGTTTGCACGACGACAAAAGTAGATAGAAAAGGATGGCCTTGTCTGTCCGTCTATCTAGCCTTGTAAAATCGAGACCTGCTGGATGCGTTACAATTGCACGAGCACGTTTAAAGTATCTACATACATTTAATTTTGAAATTACTACCAGTGGTAGTGGGGACCGCGGTAGCACAGTGGTTAAGGTGCTGTGCTACAAATCAGAAGGTCGCTGGTTCGATCCCAGATAGTGTCAGTGGATTTTTCATTGACATAAAATCCTTCCGGTCGCACTATGGCCCTGGGGTCGACTCAGCCTCTAACAGAAGTGAGTACCAGGAGTATTTCCTGAGGGTAAAGGCGGGCGGTGCGTAAGGCTAACAACCTACCATCATCCTGTGCCATTGTCACGAAATCTGGGAACTTTAACTTCCTGGAACGCTCTGGGCCACTCCAGACCTGTAATGGGACTGGTATGGTGGTAAAGATAGAGCAGTCGGAATAGCGACTGGCTACCGGCTGGACGCTCCGGAGGTCGAATGCCGGTGGGGGCGAGACTTTCCGCGAAATCCAGCCTGGCCCCCTAGGCCAGCCAGCCTCCTGTGCAATGTGCACTGAATGTTCACTGGGAATGAAGTGGGCGGAGCGTGGTGCTGACCACCTACCTCCTAGTGCTTGGTTGCGAGTAGATTGGAACTTTACCTCCCTCCGCTCTGTGTCTGGATAGGAAAGTCATGGGGTGACCTTTACCTTTACCGTTGGTAATAGAAACTTGTCAGATCCAGAACATTGAGCTGATAGTGACACTAGCTCCAATGCCGAAGCGCGTTAGCCACAGTCACTATAATAAACATGATAATCGCACTGGCAGCAGAATTGTGCTGTAAACAGTAACCACAAGGATAGTAACTGTGCTCACCTGCTGAACAGCCTTTTAGGTGTTATGTAATGCACAAAGCGAAAGGCAGCGTAGTCGGCTGGACAATCAGGAGTCGTGGTTCAATTTCAGGAATGGGCAGGGTATTTATCTTTTCCCCAAAGCTTTCAACCTAACCCCGGGATTACTTATCCTCCTGTTAAGTTGTTACCGCGGGAACGTTACCCGGTGTAAGTAGGTTGGGGTGTGAAGCTGAGCACTTACCTCCATCTGGTGTCTAGATTAAGAAAGAGGCAGCGGCACCGTCACTCCCCATATACTTTTATGGCGAGCACGAGGTTAAAACTTTGCTTTTTTTTGTGTATCGTCTTTCCATACGCAACAATGTCAGGGTACAAAAAAATCTTGTGAAAGCTGTATATGTCGTGGTGCTGGTTGGAGCTTTCTGATGTTATTGTTAATATACCAACAGCTCGCAGCTTAATGCATGCTGCACAGTCTCAGATATCTAAGCATTTTCAAAAACATGAAATTAAGAATGTGGAGGATAGTACGAGGGGATGCTGATAAGTCCTTAGCCCGACCAGGAAGGAAACAAGCTACAGCGACCAAACTCGGAATTTATTCAACACACTCCCCACGAAGCTCAATACACTTCTTAACCCGTTGCTATAATATTTACAAGCCACTCAAAAAAAATTCAGAACGTTGTCCGTCCAACCAGGTCTCCGACGCAGCGTTGACGTCCGCGTCGGACGAAAAGTGGCGACCTTTCGATTGATTTTTCAGTCCACGGAACAGGTGGTAGTCCGACGGGGCCAGATCTGGAGAATAGGGTGGGTGATCAAGACATTGGAGGCCCAGGTAGGCCAGTTTCTTTGGGGTTGCATGTGCCCGGTGACCCGGGGCATAGTCGTGCAAGAACAAGACCCCCTTGTTGAACTTCCCGCGGCGTTTTTCCTTCAAAATTTCCGTCAATTGCACCAGCAGAGATAAGCAATACTCCGCGTTGATATTTTGGCCCTTTGGAGGATAATAAATCAATAGGATGCTGTCTTGAACAAAAAAAAAATAGAGGCGAGAACTTTTCCAGCGGATTCTTGCACTCGGAATTTTTTGGGGCGGGATGAGCCGCTATGCCGCCACTCCATTGATTGTTGCTTCGTCCCCGGGTCATGGTGAAATAAACAGGTTTCATCCATGGTCACCATTCGCGACAGAATATAGTTTGGATCACGCCGAAAAAAATTCCAAATTTGCTCAGATGACTGGCACAGTTGACGTTTTTGATCCGCTTTCAGGCATTTCGGGACCCACTTGGCGGAGAGCTTCCGCATGTCCAAATCTTCATGAATGATGGACTCAACCCGCTCACGTGAGATGCCCACTTGCTCAGCTATTGATTTAGCCGAAATCCGGCGTTCTTCAAAGATTATCTCGTGAATTTGATCAATAATCTCCGGGTTGGTCACTGTTTTGGATCGTCCAGGGCGAGGCGCATCATAGGTGGAAAAATTACCACTTTTAAAATGGGCCACCCAGTTTTGACGGTGGCCTACGATTGTGCATGTTCCCATAGTATTTCTTTCAGAATGGCGTGAATTTCCTTTGGCGCCTTGCCTTGCAGGATAAAAAAACTTAATGACAGCTTGCGTCTCCATGTTGTTAAAATCGCTTCCTTTCAGCCTCGGTAACAAGAAGAAACTTGCAATTCGGTACATGAACAGAAACGTCTTTCCAACGACACTGTCGATTCCATTCTACGATATCGGGAAGTAGGACAGGCTAATGACTTAACAGCACCCCTCGTAATTTTACTAGTTGTGTGTATATTTTACTCATTAATTTTCATTTATTTGTTGGGGGTAAAGCTACCCAAATTTTTGGCTTTCGTTGTTTCATGTTACGTTAATATAATTTGCCACAGTATTAGAGAGGAATATTTATGTGAGGATAGATTTAACGATTTTCCGTGGATGGTTCCAGAAACTGTATTGATAGCTCTGTGACGCATAACTGATTTCTTGGAGAATATGAAGTGTATTACCACGATGTCAGGTCTACTACAAAATTGCTTGTCAATTATTTCGAATATCTGTGTACCGCAACTTGTTTAGAAATATTCATTTTAACACTCTAACGGTTAATACTTTTTCTGTTCCTAAGAGTTTTCGGTCTTTCCTTTATTACCGCCTGCGCATTTCTCTCGCGCATCCTCGAAACTGTCATTTTGCGCATGTGCAGTGACCTCCTCTATCAATTGAGAAGCCACAGACGCCATTTCGTGAAATTCGTGTTATGTTTATGTTTGTTTCTCTGCGTTAAACATGTTTAAGACAATTCAAGGGGCCGCCGACTGTGAAATACGGCATGTAATTCGTTTTTTGAACGCTAGGAATGTGCTACCAAGTGAGATTCATCACCAGATCTGTCAAGTATATGGTGACAATGCGATGCGTGATATCATGATTAGGAAATGGGTTCGGATGTTCAATGAAGGACGAGAGAACATGCACGATGAGGCGCGAGGTGGGCGTCCTTCTTTGGTGAATGATGTTTTGTTGCATAAGGTTGACAACGAAAATGTGCGTGACGATAGGCGTTCCACAATTTCTGATCTGTCCGTGCACTTTCCGCAGATTTCAAGGAGTCTACTCTATGACATTGTAATGGCTAACATCGCAGGCGGCCGCATTCTATGAGGAGGGTATACAAAAACGTGTGCCCCGCTAAGATAAGTGCCTCAATAATGGCGTCGAATATGTGGAAAAATAGTTTGAAGAATGTAGACTCTGATAACAATAAAATTTTATACGAAACCTTACCCTATTTTTTTTCAGCGAAACGGTACTTACTTTCTGAATATGCCTCGTATTTTGCCGTCCATATACAGGAAAGTGCTGCAGTAATTCCACAGAGTACAGGTTTGTGAAGCCTATCTAACTGCATTTTCCTTCCATTGACTCATTGAAGTAGACTACGTAATGATTTGTTTAGCTAGTAAATAAGTTACCCGCCTTTTATAAAGTACAAACCTACTTTACCACGTTCATGAGTTTTTTTATTTCGTAGGTCTTCTCATACTCAGTTAAATCCATCCACATCCTCACAGCCTTGCATTTTAAATCGCGTTTTAATTATTTCGTCACACCTACGTTTAGATTTTCGAAACAGTATCTTGTATTTAGGTAGTCCGTGGGCTTTCCAGCTTTTCGATGACTCTTTTGACTCTGTGTTCAGGGTAAAATCTCGGTTTTATTAGCTGAACATGGAGGAAATAAGTATCTCCAACTCTGAGACACATCTACTAAACTACGCGGCATCAGAACGCATAAGACTATTATTAATATTTTTATAGACTTGGGGAACATCAAGTCACGCGTTTTCTGTCTCCCGTTCTTTCAATATTACCTGCCAGTCTCATTACTGATTCTGTCAGCCTAATAATATTTTATGAATGTTATAAGTCATAAAGCTCCTCACTGTCATTTTCCTTGAAACACATGAAAAAGTTTCGTGTTTCATTATTGGTAGTATCTAGTTTCAATATGGACCAGTTTTAGCAGAACTGTAGACTCTTCTGGCAGGATACCTTACATTCAAGTACTTACTCTATTCTGCAAATAGACGCATTTGCAGTGCGGATAATTAGGGGTTGTTTGTTGTAATTCCTAGCAGGGGTTGGTTGTGCTATATCGATCCCTGCCTCAGGCAGTATGACTGTGGTGGGGGAAGAATGAAAGCGACAGGCATTGTGATGGTGATACACTGAATGGACCCACTTCCATTCCGCCCCCCAAAACCGCCACGCTGTTTCGTAAAGCCTTCCTCACAACCGTGTCTTTGAACGCTGTATATTAAGGCCACCGAAAGAAGTATCATGGACAGCCCCATCCACTTCTCCCTCAAGCCATTACGATTCTCCATCAAGCGTACCTCCCTGTTTGTACCTCAATTCGTCTAGAGGTTCTGTTCACACAAATGTACGTAGTTATAACCACGTGATAATCTGCGCCATGGATACGGGTTCGGGCGGAGTGGTGTAGGCCAGAGGAGGCTAGTGGAAAATACGACAGTAGGCCGAGAGTGGGAAGCTTCCAGTACTGGCATTTCCACCACCCATGGGACTTCTTTCCATAACCGCAGTTTTGTCATACCTCCATTCAGCACTTTCATACCGCTGTCAAGAGATGAGCGGGACTGCAGACGGAGCACGAAAACAAGACCTAGGACACCAAATGTCGCTTTTCATGGGAAATCGTTCCTGTTTCGTATCCTAGAGGCCCCGGTTCAAGCCTCCGCAAAGAGATGGGGTACACGTACGGATGATTTTTATCAGTTTCCTCTGTCCTTCAGGCAGATGACGGTATTTTCCTCACATTAGGTGAGAGCAACTTCCTCGTCCCGTGCAATTCGCTATTTATCAGTGACTTTACCATGTGACGCTATATTTTATGAGCTACTGAATGTGTCTTTAAATAAACTGAAGACCGACAAGAGACAGGCGGTGAAGTATATCGTGTTGTTTGGTCGTTTTTTTATTTTTGTACATAAAGATTACAAAATTTGTTTACACGAGAAATATAGGCCATTATTTTAAGTGCCAAGAATTGCTAGTCACTTTCTGTTGAGGTGGATCGGATTGATTTGGCTGAGGATGGAAAGAGGTGGCATCTATTGAGAAAGAGGGGATGAATCGTCTGGTTGCATAAAATGCGAGGAATGTTTCGATTAGCTGAGGAACTTTTGTCTTATCAAGAGGGACCATGATCCGTAGGGTTAGTTTATCAAATGCGTATGCTTCCTTAATTTGTCAGAGTAACTGTGTATTTGTACAGACAATATGGGAAACTTTCATTGTCAGAATTTATTTTTATCTGTCGCTGATACTGACTGCTTCTCAACAAAGTAACTGTGGACCCTCGTTTGTGGGGTAACACGATGGAACTTTTCATTTGTTTGCCTTTTGTTTATGCTGGCCAGTTTTCATATGAATCACCCAGCAGTCATTCGTGGTGTATACGGGCATTTTTTTCACAGTACTGAAACTTCCGGTACTGTTATAATATGTTATTGAACAGTGGAGTAAATGATTATTTAGAAAATTGTACACGAAACAGAATTTGTTGTTTAGTTAGTTGTGATATTTGTAGTCATTGGATTATATTACCAATTAAATTGCTAGTGGCTATACCACGAATTCATTTACGCACTAATAGCATCTTCATTAACGCAGTTGGAACAGTAGGCGACAAAGGAAACATAAGGCGCTGTTAGAAGGATGATAATTAGGAACAAAAATGAACGCCAGATTCTTTCAACGTTCTTGTGCTCTCCGCTGTGTGTGGAACAATGTGTAATTATTTCTGTCCCCTGTACATTCGTCGTAAGTTGAGTCGTGTGGCAGTATTAAAATATCCCTAGCCTAATACAGATGTTCGGCTTACGAACATCTGTCACTCCACCTGCCAGCAACTTGAGTGATGAATAATGCCCGTCACAGAACTAACTATATCGAGTCGTGGCGCTGTTGCGAAGAGAAGTTTAACCCTTATTCGGCTAGCGTGGAGAATATGGTGCGCTCCTAATAATGCCAGCAGATGGCAGGTGGGATTTAATTAGGCGTTTAAAGGGTTAATAGTTTATGTTTTAGCTTTGCCATGTCCAGATCTCAGTATACAGGCTTGCATCAACTTGGTTGCAAATGAACGCCATCTTACGAACTTCAGCAACGAGGTACCGCAATTTACGTTGAAATAAGATGAAAACAACAACAAATTTACGCGAAGACTTACATGTCTTTCTGCTTGAATTTTCAGCTTACTCGCCGAGTACTTATCTGAACGAAAAATGTAATAACTACAAATGTTTCTTACGTATGTCCTGCCACCACCTTCAGGATAGGATGGAAAATTTGATAACATCGGAATTTAGTACGGATTAGTTCCTATCGGGGTGCGTAGGCTGGTAGATAAATACCGACGCTAAGGTGCAATATGACGTCACTTCGTAAGACCAGAGCCCCTGCCGTGAATGCAGCCTGCATATCAAAAAGGTCTTTATTGTGGCTGTACAATCGTAGTAGGTGCTCTGAAGCTGTTGGTAAATTTGAGAAGATCTCATTAGCCCATCGTGACAGAAGTAACTGTCAGTAATGACGCATTGTAACCATAGCCACTAGTAACAACATAACAATTGTGCAAACTTCAGGGACTGGGAACGACTGTAGCAATAGTGAATGTGAAATATTAAGTTTTGTTCGGGCACAGAATTTAAAATTTGCTCAGTCTTAACCTATTAAAACCCCGTGGTAATTATATATACAACATGATGTAACATTAAAATATGCTGCAGTTCACCACACAGTGACTATTTCCTTTGAGGCTAACAATCAATAACACTGTGGCCCTAACTATCGTTTAACATCAGGTCTTGGAAGCTAATGTACGCGAAGTCTGTGCAGTGTGAGTTAGGGCCTGAAGTTCTTACATATAATGTATAAGAACACCGGCCCCTAAATTGTAAAGATAGTTTTCTAAGTACATGTAAATTATCAGCACGGGGCTGCACGAAGTGTCTTCACACGGCAAAAATTACCGACTAGGTACTGCAATTGGAACGTTTGTGTTTGTGTGTTGATTTTGTTTGCAAGCTCGAGCGGGTTTGAGAACTACTTTATTAAACCTCCCAGACAGTACAACAGACTATGCTAATAGCGAGTGCTGTTAATAGACCTTAAATTTGAAACAAGATACTATAGGGCTGAGGGTTGTTTGACCGTGCATCATCCTCGTGAAATAGTGTGAAATGCCAACTTGAGCAACTAGGTAATTTTATTGATGTCGCACGGCACCTTCCGCACCGTACACACGACCTACGCAGCTGCTCTCAAGACCACCACCCATCCAAAAACTCGGTGCAGAAAACCATATGCTGCAACTCAACATCTAATGCTCCTGATGATGGGCGTATGCACCCGAAACATGTCGAGCTAAGGACACATCAATAAAATTACCTTGTTGCATCAAGTTGGCATTTCACATTAAAATACTTTACTTATGCGATTTTTACTGAAGGACAGCAAATTGAAAGCGACGTTTCTGGCAATTGTTTAATACTAAAATATTTCTGTACCACCCTGACTCTACTCGTAGAAGTAAACCTTTACGTGCTCTCAGACATGTAAACTGTATCTGCCTGATTTTGTAGGAATAACTATTTTATTTTTATATTTTACGAGAAGTGTGTCAAAACAGCATGAATAAATTGATTGTCGGTGAATTTACATGAAAATTACGGCCCTTATGTACCATGATAGATGGCGCTGTGATGCTGCAAAGTACGCTGCAGGCTAGAAGACAGTCAAATTTCACACCTATTTACAGAATTTAAATCTTCTTACACAATTAAGGTATACATTAATTTATCATTGAGGCGAACTCAGCATTTCATGTGACTTGTTGTGTAATCATTACTATTGGTGAACGTTACAGAGGAGCTGGTTTATGTTGACAGAAATACGTTAATTACATAAATTAGTTACAGCATATTCTGTAAGACGAATATTTAATGCATTACTAAACCTAACATAGTCTTACTTTGCAATACCACAGCTTCGACGTAAAACTGTAGCAAGTGTTGCATAAACGTGTAACATCTTATCCAAAAAGGATCTGTGTCTGCCTGTGATATGAATCCACGCTTGAGCCTTCTGGTAACTATGATGTGCTAGAGGCAAACAGTTTACCGTGTCAGATGTTAGGACATATGAGAATGCTTAATAGCAAGAATTTGGCAGAAAGTGGTCGAGTTGTATTTTTAAAATTCCTTTAATTAATATTTCCTTCGGCGGACTGAATTTCAATTAGGTTAATTTTTAAAAATTTATGTTTGAACCTGGCCCCTTAAAGGTTGACGCAAAAGCATTACTTGGCCCACTGCGACGTTGAGTTGAGGGCATATCATTATCAAGACCTGCGGCAGATGTTTGTTTTTGGAAATGTTAGTTTTTGAAACGGATCTACTGTAACCCACTGAATGTGGGGAATATATCCTGGATTGTAGGCCAGAAGCCTAATACTCATACTGTCGCAGTGTATTATAGAGGCCTAATATTCCTACTGTCGCAGTTTATCATTACTTAGGAGCGAACAGATTTGCCAGTTTACAACTAACAAATGCCGTTGGTATTGCCAGAGTTACAGCACTTCTTTTCCCTCCGTACTTCAGCTGATTCTCATGGTAGCTTTACCTGGAATCCAGATAGAAGTTTGCTTTAGACATTTACCTAGGTGGGATTTTCACAGATCATTTAATAATAATAATAATAATAATAATAATAGTAACAAAGTTAATTGGGATCAGTAATGAAGTTATACATAGTATCATTCTCCAAGAAGGTCATGAGCTACTGGAGAACACGTATGCGCCTACACACAGAAAATAAGCTAATAGAAACAGAAGACATAAAAATACAACGTGGAATATTTCAATTTGACTCACTAGCACCACTGCTATTTTGCATTTGCTTAATCCCTCTCACTGAATAACTGAATATGTTAAACAAAGGATACGAAGAGCACACAACAAAGACAAAAATATCACACCTACTTTACATGGATAATTTGAAGTTGATCGCTAAATCAGAGGAAGAGCTCCAAAAACAGATACAAACAGTTAAAAACTTCAGTG
>Ga0131853_10013583_pt1 | contig 14933 bp, 9 predicted proteins | sample TergutLab28metaG_FD_92764 | JGI IMG/M metagenome (GOLD analysis project Ga0131853, IMG submission 92764) | Labiotermes labralis P1 segment gut microbial communities from Petit-Saut dam, French Guiana - Lab288 P1 (version 2) (version 2) | ecosystem: Host-associated > Arthropoda: Insects >... | reverse complement strand
TCGTATGAAATTTAATATTTGATGTTTATTTTATATTATTGGTTGTGTGATTTGTTTTGTTGTTTTTTGTGTGGGGATTTGGGGTTGGTTGTTGGGGGGAGGGGGGGGGGGGGGGGGGGGGAGGGGGGCTAATTTTGTGAAGGAAAATTTTCACTTCAACCCAGCAACACACACTGCAAATGCAGTGAGCAAAAGATCTACAGACTTTGCTTCCTGCATAAATGACTGAGATGAAACATGGCTGTCCTGTTACCCAGCTCCTCAGAAAACCTGAATCAGAATACTTTTATGATGAAATGAAAATAACTGACAAGTGCAAATTCCCTAAGGCCTGGCTGCAAAATTCAGGTACTGCCTGATAATCTGGAATACTTGATAATCCAGCACCTGTCCTGCCCTGAAAGTGCTGGATTAAAGAAATTCTACTGTAATGGGACAACAAGGATAACATACTCAATAAGCACCTACTTCAAACTTTGTGAACAATTTTACTTCAAATTTCCAACCACATATCATAATTCTTCCCCCCTCCCTCCCCTTTTCCCTATCTCTTCACATGACAATGTAATTCATCTCTAGAACGGTTAACTAAAATTGAGTTCCATGTCAGCAGAGGGGTATTTAAATCCAAAAAATAAATGGGTGAAGAAATATGTTTGAAAGTTGTACAACATATGTTCCCATGCCATCAGAAGTACAGTATTTGAAGAACAACACTTAAAACTTGGATGAACTCTACACAATGTTTGTGCTAGAGCACATTTTTTTCTTAAATGACTGCCCACACAGTGGCCAATATTTATTGAACCACAGCACCAGTAAGAAATACTTGGGGTGATCTTCAGTATAACTGCTACAGTTAAGGGAACATCATTTAAGGAATAAATACAGCTAATATTACAAAAGGAACTGAATAATGTGTCATTATAACTGCATGTCCTTCTAACCAACAGGTATGGTAACAGTAAAAGAAAAAAATATTTCAAGACAATATACGTGCCTGTAGACACATTATTTACAACTTTATGCTGATTTACTTTGAAGTTAAATTACAATTAAAATTGAGGAAGAACATAAAATATGTTATTGTAATTTTAAATTTGCATACAGGTTTGCAGTAGAGGATTCATTCAACCAATTACTTGCTCTTACTAAGCTGAACCTCTTCAACCAGTAGGTGATGAGGGTAATTAACTGGTACCACAAAATACCTGTTGCTAAGATGAGGTGTTGCACTAGCCATTGTCAGTATAACTGAGTTTGAATGTATATAAGTCAAGTACCTTTTTCAAATATAGGCTGAGGCTTCAGCAGCCATTTTACTTTGGCTAAAATAGTTCACTTACTTCAGAGTAAAGATCTTGTTCCAACATGAAGCTCACAAGTGGTATAATGTAACCCAGCGTCTTTCCAGAATGTGGAGGACTAACCATAACTGTGCAACAACCACGCAAAATCACTGGCCATGCATAAGCCTGAATGCGCATTGGGTACTTAAATTCCATTCTTGCAACAGCCTGGAAGAACACATATTTATATATGAAATTAAAATTATATTACAACCAGTATGAAGACAAAGGAACAAACTGTGTGACATGCATTACATGAAATTGCGCAAGATTAGGTTAGTATTAGTTTATAACAGAGACAGGTAAACCTGCTTACACAATAATCACAAGGGACCTGAACATTCTTCACTTCCTGAGAGGTTTCCTTCTAACAAGTGTAATTTATTCTAGATTAAACTGCCATATGCATATACAGCACGGATAAAAATACATGAGTTTAAACATAAATTATTTACTAACTGCTAAGCATACAGCAATTAATCAAACAACATAGCTTTCCCCACCTCTCAAAGATACAGTTCCCCCTTTCTTTAGCCATTCCCCTCAACACATTTCTCCCTTCATGCACACAGCTGAGTACTAATGTTGAGGAAAAAGTAGCCACTATTCAGCAGAAAACACAAGGTACTTTGTGATCTGCTAAGTTCAGATCATCAGCTTCAAGTTTATTGTGAGGTCAAGCATGTTTACACATTGCATCCACTTTACAATAAATCCATCAAAAAAGGACACAATAATTTCAGAGTGACTGGATAACATGCATGTTTTGAGCTTAATATTCTTCAAATTCTTCAATGCAGGATGCGTTTTACAAGAAACTGCATATCAGAATTTATAAGCTCCAATGAGCACAATATGTCAATCCAGATGACAGACAACAAAGGTACAAATTCACATTGTTAATGTGTGAGAGACTGGAAGCAGGCAATTATTGCTGGAACATAACTGCATTCATAATGTAACAGTTTTAACAAAAAGTCAACACAAATATCAAATCTGGACCTCAAAAGTGGCAAATGAATGTATGGACCATGATACAAGAGCTCATTTCTTAGCTATTTCAAAACAGATTAAGTTTGTATTTCAGAAAATTAAAGCCTGTATCAGCATGTTCATTTATAATAAACAAGAAAAGACTTTGATAACCACTTGAATGTTTGGAAGAACACTGTTAACTGTTGAATAAAGCTCATAAAATGGACACACAATGTCCCACTGTATTATTATTCCCAATACACAAAAAAAGTTGGCACAAAGTGTGTGTTTCACTCTTGTCTAAAACTTTCATTGCAAATATTTTTCAACCCACCCAACACTCAGCAACTTTTACTTGAGATGCATAAGAACACACATGTAAGTTTTCATAAAAAGTGGTTGCTAAAATAGCCTTGTCTACGTGAAAATTTACATGGCTCACACACTGGTACACTGCCCAACACTAAATCATGAAAACATGTTCAGCAGGTCTCAGGTTGTTGCATGCACACAGAAAGATGGACAGATAACACAATATTTTTAATGGGTGCTCTGCAGAGATAGAAACATCCTTAAAAAATCATAACATTCAACTGTATACATGGTGAATGACATGAGAATACAACTAGTACACTACAGGGCAAATATTGGACAGAAACCACATCAACCCCACTCTCTTTTCTCTGTATAAAATTAATAATAAACACTAATTTCTCTCTGCTGAGCTATCTACAATTACTCAGTGCAAATTCACAACAGAAAGTGTAACATAACATTTTTAAAACACAGCAAGATAATCCCTGACACTGTAAAAATGAAAACAATGGGAATATTTTGTCTCATAATTGGACATGCTTCCTCTCAGCCCATCTACCGACTAAAATCCACCACTCTCTTCTGTGTGTTCCACGCAGATAGAAAACAATGTAATGAGCAAGGATCATCTCCTTAAATAGACACACTTTTACCTGCAACAGGAACAAAACAACCACTAAACTACATATTTGGATCGAACATCTCCGACTTACTGGGCACTAAAATACTAATATTTCAGTTTGAACTGTATCACTTGTAATTTGAATAAGCAGCAGGTAACAGTAAAGTCAACTATTATTCCAGTCATGTATTTTTTTATGTAACACATTATGTCACCTTACATTTCCATTTGAATAAGTCAATCCTGCAAAAGTTTGTCAAAATCTGTAAACCGAAAGTACTGCTAAATAGATCATGAATCCCCCACCAAATTATTCTACGTTATACGTACAAAATATCTAAAAACTATATATTGCACACTGCATTTTCATTACAAAATCATCTATAATGCCAATCTGAACTCATAGGGACACAGCAAAGACACACTCATAATTGTGAACTAATAATACTACCTGATGGATTTCTTCAGGAAAATTTGCTTCAAGCAATGACTGAATAGGCCTTAAAACCATGTCACCACATCCAACAACCCGAGATTCCTGACACTGCTTAGACACCACTCGCTTTGTAGAGTACTCTTCGTTTGGTAACACTGCAGCTTCTACACTAAAAAAATAAAAACACACAATTACATGGAAATGATTATGCATTATAAATTTTATAAAATATCCAGCCCACAATGCAAAAATCTGTATACTGTAGTTCTTCAGTAACAAAGAACATGGCCTACTGAATTTTGTGGTAAAGTTGTTAGCAATTGTGTTTTACATTCAGATGGTCCTAAGCTCAATTCTCAGCCCCAAGAATGATTCTCCTAAGTTCTTTGTGATTTGCCTCAGTCTCTTCTTGGAAATGATATCATAGTACCTTCAGAACCCGTAATAAGTGGATTCCTTTCACCATGGCATGGCACATCCTCACATTGCAGATGGAGGAATGGCCTCCAACATGAAGGATAGCTGCGAATATACTGAATAAACGGTCATGGACAGACGACAAGGAGTGGACCTCCAGCTTGGGAAATGGGCAAGGTGCTAAAAACTCCTCACCATAAAAACGTATCTTCTTACAAAATGTCCATACAGAGCACCTCGGTCCTGAACTGATACTATGGTACAACCTAAGCAACAGAAAAGGGACAGGAGATCTGGTACTTGGGATGTTAGGAGCCTGTTTACAGCAGAGTCACTTACAGCAGCAACACAGGGAATTAGCAAGCTATAAATCAGAATTAGTGGGTGTACAGGAGGTTAGGTGGGACAAAGGTGGCACAGTAAGAGAAGGGGATAATTTTTTCTAGGAAAAGGAAACAAAAAGCATCAGTTGGGAACAGGATTTTTTGTACACCATAGTAGAGTGTGTCAGCAGTCCAAACAGTAGAGTTTGTTAGTGATAGGGTGTCATATATAGTTCTGAGAGGTTGCTGGTGTAATATTATTGTTCTGAATGTGCATGTACCATGTGAGGAGAAAAGTGATGATTCAAAAGACAGTTTTTATGAGGAATTACAGCAGGTGTTTGATCGTTGCCCTAAGTACCATATGAAAATTCTGTTTGGAGATTTTAATGCAAAAGTGGGGAGAAAAAATATTTTCAAACTGACAATTTGGAATGACAGTCTACATCAGGATAGTAATGACAATGGCATTAGAATAGTAAACTTTGTCACATCAAAAAATCTGGTTCTTAAGGGCACAATGTTCCCACACTGAAACATTCACAAGTGCACCTGCACCTCTCCTGATGGGAAGACTCACAACCAGACTGATCACATACTGAAAGATAGGAGATGGCATTCAAGTATGCTTGAGGCACGATCTTTCAGGGGAGCTGACTGATAAAGCTCACTATCTGGTGTTTGCAAACGTTAGGGAAAGACTGGCAGTAAGTAAACAAGCAGCACACTAGTTTGATGTGGAAAGATTTAATCTCAGGAAGCTAAATGAGCTGGAGGTTAGGAAAGAGTATCAGATTAAGATCTCCAAGAGGTAGGCAGCTTTGGAGACCTGAAGAGCAAGGACGTAAATAGGGCTTGGGAGAACATTAAAGAGAATATTAAAACCTCAGCTAAAGAGAGTCTAGGTCTGAACAAAATGAAGCAGCATAAACCATGGTTTGATGAGGAATCATTAGGTTTTCAATATCAAAAGAAGCAGGCTAAAATGCAGTGGTTACAGGATCCAAACAAAAGCGATGTAGATAATCTAAAGAGTGCAAGATGTGAAGCTAGCACACAGTTCAGGAACAAAAAGAATATCTGAAAGCTAAAACTGATTAACTTGAAACTAACAGTAAGATAATTAATATCAGAGTCTTGTATAGGGACATCAAACTCAGCCACTGCACAGCCCGTGCTAATACAGTAAGCATTATTTTGTACACTTTGAATTTTAGGTCATACACAGCTTTGTTACAGTAGTGTCCAAAATCTTAATAAATATAAAAAGCTGTTACATTATAGAGTTTAATTTATTTCACTTGAAAGGTGCTATGCAGATTAAAAATTACAGCACTGGTGTGTAGTTTAGTTGAGGACCAGTTCTGTAGTGCTTTTACTTGAGAATGTAAAAATTAAAGCTGGCACTTGTAGGGTTAATATACACAAATAAGCATAACATGTTCATTGCACCATACAAATTGCATTTGTTCCTTACCTTACAAGAGAATTTACACTCCTGACACGTGTATCATTCCCTGATGCTTTTTGGTTCAACACAGCTCCAAGTGCAGCGTTATGCTGTTTTGCCTTCATGTCAGGAATACTGTTTGGGGAGACAGAATTATTCTTCACACCATCAAACACCTTTTGCCTCTTGGCCTGTGCTGAATTTTCCACATTGTTTGCAATAACCTGAAAGAAGCTCCTTGTAGACACTGACGTTTCTTTCTCAGTAATGTCACATGGCACATCACCAATATTTTCTGTTCTACAATTATCACTTTCATTAATGCTGTTTGCTTCCATTTTCAGGCACTCCAACAATGACACTAAACTCTGTTGTTTCTTCTTGGCAATTTTATCACAGTGCTCAGCATGTTTTTTGACCAAACTTTGCACTTCATTGCTTTCTGCATCTAATGGTGCATTTGCGCTTTGAGATGATGTAACGTCTAACACAGTATCACAGTTGTTTGTAATCTTACACGGTAGGGGATGGGAATTGTTTCTTACACCAACAGGCTTCTGTTCATTTCTTACACATGTCCTTTTCGTGTATTTTGCATCTTTTGACTTTTTATTAGTAACATCTAAATTTGCTCCTGCTGGAAGGTACTCTACAGACGAATTCTTCTTACTAGCACACAATGAGTTCCAAGTAACTGGTTCACTCATGGATTTGCTATCATAATTTGAATGATGATCAATTAAATTCAACAGACCCAATACTGATGAAGGTGATGACGGTTTTGTTGCACCTCCATGTGATGATTCTGAACTGCTACTTTCATTACACTTTCCCACTTGCTCAACATATGAGCATATTCCAGGTGAAATGTCTTTCCTTTTCTGGTATAACATTCCATGGCCAAGCACTTCTTCCATATTACTCTGCGCACTTTCTCCATATACCTAAAAATAAAACGACAATGGAAATGGCTCCAACACAAAGTCCAAAAATACAGGTTATACTTTGTGTCACTTTAGGCTTCGGCCATGGTGTAAATGAGACCCTGCGCTCCTTTGGAATTTTATGCTGCAAAGACTGATACTTTCTTACCAATATTTCAGGACAATGCATCGGCAAGAAACTACAATCCTACACTGCCCAAAATCCCAAAAGGACACAGATAACAGGTTGTACCCTGTCAAACTTTCCCAATATCAGATTATCATTGTGATGAAAGCATAACAACTAAAATGAAAACAAACTGTGGCATCAGAAATGGAAACTCAAAGAACTTCACTGCATAACTGAAGATGTGGCTCTGTCTGTCATAGTACTGCCCTCACTACACGAAAAATGACACCTTTTAAGCAGTGGGTGTGGACTGTTGTGCGATATGTAAAAATGAAGTCAATCACTACAGTACAAAGAAACTCTTATTGAGTTCACAGATGTGATAAGCCAGATAAGAAAATCTTCAAGGCCCAGTCCAACAAGTTTTTTGGTGACAAGAAGGTCAGACAAATTTGCCAAGCAATCCATGAGGCCTAACCAAATCCATTCACAAAGTGTCCAAGGATCTACAGGTACTATATCCAATGGCGTCCAGCTTGTGTTTGTTTCAGGATCTCTCAGCACCTTCCCTGACAGCTGGATTGAGCACAGCAGACCATTTTCTTGGTCACTCTATTCATGCCCTTCACTCCTCTGGATTTTTTTCTATGGAGTACATTCAGGACCGAGTGTATGTCAACCCTGTGCCTGACTTTCCAACATTATGAGCCCACAACTGTCATGGCAAGAAACTGAGCACAAAATTGACAATACCCGTGTCACATGAAATACCATACTACCAGCACCAACTGTTATGTCTTTTTGTACATATAGGTTCTTTCAATTTATCATCCTCAGGTTATAAATGGTATCTTTTCAGCTGCTGTACTTTTTACAAAGTGATGAAATGAAATGAGGAAAATTTGACAAAAACAACCTGTATAATTACCAATCATTATAATCTGAAGGTTTAATACTACAGTAAATAAACTCTACTATTTTACCGTATCATGGCCTAGTGAAATTCACTTCTCTTCTTCATCACGAAATATTTTTCCACAATTTATGTTTTGTCTCCATCCACGTTTCAAGCTCAGCTCATCAAAACTATTGTTTAACTGTATTAACAACACTAGGAAAGATGTAGTCCTACATTAGCAAAAATTATTGTATACAGGTGAAGTTGAGAACATGACAATATGAACTTGTTACACATTGCCAACAGCATCCTTTGAGCATACAAATGAAGATAATGGAAAAGACAACTATTGAGAAACGAAGATCTAAGTCAAGGAAACAAATAAGGAAAGAGGTAGGAAGAGGTACTAAATACAGACATGGAAGAGTGTACAGATATAAGAACAGCAGTTATTGGAGGACAGGCAAGGATTGGGAAGTGCAGTAATTTGGCATTTATTTCATTTACTTCATTTATTCATTTATTGCATTTACTTAATTGTAATTCAACTATTTTATATCTATGCATTTCATAGTGACTGTGTATCAAGTCACATTACTGAACAAATGCTCCCTGCATATATACAGACAGACCATGCCAAGTAATTTCAACTGTAAAGGTGTGAGAAATGCAACTTACAAATACTTATTTGACATTGCTACTTTTGGGGCTTTCATATTTCCAAGATGACCAACCTGTATGGAATAAGTTAAAGACTTGGAGACACTAGTTCACTATAGTCTCAGCCTTCAAACTGTTTGGGTTGACTGTGTTGTGAGAGGTGCTATAACACTGTTGTTATTATGAATTACCAGGTGAAAATTACTGTCAATGAAAGGTAGGAATGAAATGTTTTGTTTTGTAATAGAATTTGGCTGGAAATGGACAGGATAATCTTGGCACTGACTAAGGCAAAGGTAACCAGAAATCATCAGTCAAGTTTCCTGGCAAAGTTATATATAATTTACAAATTTGGACATTGAAATTAAGTAATAAAGTAATATGTCAGAATCAGGGTAGAATCACTGACAAAATAAATAATACAGCTTGCTGGGAGGGCCATGTTCTGATGATAATAGAATTGGAAGAGTTTCATATTTGTCAGTTCTCACAAAATCTAGTTGTATTTAATTTTTTCTTCTATTCACAGTAATTTGTGGAGCAATTTAATAAATATTTTAATAGAAAACAACTATTTGGGCTTGTCTTGATGTTCTGCAATACTTATTTGTGGGTAATACTACATAGCACAACTAAATTTGGCATTTTTGTTTATTAATTGTTTAACAACAAAACTATGATGGTTTTAATACTCTCTCTTTCCTGTATCCAGATGTGGCATGGTTAAATTTCAATTAGGGTATGATACGATAACGATGGTAGTGCTGGAAGTAAACCTTGTTCTTGTCATTCTATACCACATTTTTCTTCACCCTCTGTTAGGATATCACAAAAGGCTGTCATAGGACCAACCGTGAAACATTCATTGATAAAGATAATTAGGTAATTAAAATCACTCACATGGTACTGCTGCTTTGATATGGTGGCAAGGTTTACACAAGTGAAGCCAAGAGCAATATTAATTAGAGTCGTGGCTCCTGGCAGGATTACTGTAGTTGATAAGGTCAAAGGGGAAGAATGACAACGAAGAAGATGTCAGCTTATCTACAGGCTATGGAGGCAGTTCCAGTATCAGAACTAGATATAGAGCAATAACCTGCATATCTTGAATTTAACCTTTACACAACCTATGTTTGTATATGCAAACACATGTAAAAAAACACCCCAAGAAATTAATTTCATATGTTTAGGCAACAAGGAAATTTCCTGCATTTTTCAGACATGGTACATAATCTCTATTTTACTGTCCACAAAGTGCAAATTATTTCATAATTTTAACCTTTTCTATTCAAATAATATGTTTTTCATAAATCAAGTGCTCAAATTTAAATACCAACCTCGTCACTTACAGGTTAAATATCAGACAAATAAAAACAGAGATCTTGGAAGATTCTGTGTTGTTGACACTCTAAATATAAAATATAAAATTCACATTGAAATTTAAGGACATGGTGAAGTATACAATCTGAAGAAAGTTTCAAATAAAATGTTAACTACTACTACTGGGATTAAATGAAGTTCAGTAAACTTGCTTCGAAGAATTAAGAACAGATGAGAATACATATAAATTTTCTTTACCCCTAGACAAGAAAATGAGTAAGATGAATATGGAGAAACTGCTGAAACTCTGTTAACTTAAGAACCAAATCAATATTTAGTGGAATGGTTTATATTATCACAGTAGATACGTATTGTAAAGTTCAAAATAAAAGTGAGATGTGTTAAACGCTGTCCCCATCTTATCCCCCTATCGAAGAACATAAAAAGGTACATAAATAAGCATGTCATGCTGATGTCCAGGGTGGTTAAAACAAAGTACTGAAAACTGAAGTGGCTATTTTGACAAGAGACTTAAATGATAAAACTGGATCACTAAATAAATGATTACAACAACTAATAAGTAAATTTGGACTGTATGGTTCAATGAAAATAGAACACTTTAAATAGCTATATGCCTTGCCTCCCAAAGGGACAATATTCCCATGCCAAGACTGTCACGAAGCGATATGGCTGTACTCAGTCTACATTCCAGCAGGTTTTGAATAAGGTAAAAATGAATAACACTGCCTTGATAGGAGACTTAAATGTTAAAACTAGATCAGAAAATGAAGGATTAAAATATGTGATCACTATACATGAAATAAATGAGAATGGAGAACAGTTGGTAGATTCATGAGCTGGCCATACTTTCATTACTGGGCACACAATTTCCCACATAAAGACTGCCATAAAGAGACAAGGGCAGCACTAGACTATCATACTAGAAACCAAGTAGAACTTACAGAGGTGCTGGGAATGATCTTCACAGGGTGTTAGAAACAAAGAATTGGATTCTGACCATTGCCAGGTAATAGGTCAATTTAGGTTGAATGCACCAACTGAATTTTATCACAAGACTGACATAATAAATAGCAATGTGATGTACACATGATCAAAATCAAAATACAAGAGATACAGTTGCTTTAGAACTTAGAAACTGATTTGAAGTACTACAGAATGATACAGGAAATAAGCCATAAGAAAAGGGATATATAAGGAATACAACTAATGCCATGTTCACTAAGACAAGTAAAGAGGTTTTTGGACATATCTTCACAAAAAATTGTATGTTAATTGAATCTTGGCTAAAAGTTGAACAAAGGAACAGGGGTTAATAATCTGGAAATTTTTGGTTTAAAATGAGGAAACAGAGAAAAGTGCAAGGCAAGACAAAATGAAGTGGATGGATGACTTAACAGCAACTTCAGAAAAGGAAACAAAACTCCATAATACAGTAAGTCCCTATTATCTGAGTCTCCAATACCTGTTTCCTTGCATATATGTAGGCAACATTTTTGAGGACAAAATACATGAAAAATCCCTGCACTTCCAAAGACCACATCCAAGGACCATGAATTTTTCAACACAAAATGGTTTAAATTCATTTCCTTACATACATGAGGCCATATTATGGGGGAACTACATGCAAAAATTATCTGCACTTGTGATCACATCTGTACAGAACAAATTTTCGGGTATGAAACTGTCTTCATCTTGCATGCCTCTGCCATTCTCTTCCACTGTCCCACTCATGGCCCCAAGCTCTTGCACTTCTTGTATGTATGATCAAGGAAATGAGAACTGCAGCACTGAGTTGACTTCTAAACAGCTTCTTGTACCACTTATTTATTCTTTTCTTCTCCACTACACACAGCTGCAGCAGATGATATGTCATTTCCTACTGCAACCAAACTGTTGCTTATATGAGTCACACACACAGGCTTCTCTTTTCTGTTTCCCCCTTATTATGAGTACCCGAACTCAGCAATATGTTTAAATCGTGACCATTCCCATGTGATACTTAACACTCTACCTGATGAAGCAACAGGACCACTGTGCTGCAAAATGATGACCTTGCCCTTCTGCAGCTATGTTCTTTCCATTTCTTCAACAGTTCCTTCATGTATATTTTCACGGTCCCCACACACATGGTGTTAAACAAGCAGAAATTAGCCAAAGCTGGAGACTTCTAATAATTATCCATCTACAGGGTATAACAGGCACGTGTTGGCATGACTGCTTTCCTATATGTCTGACAGTATCTGCTAGTTTTACTAACAACCACTTTAACATGTGCTGTGGGGACTAAGTATTGGCACTATGTAGTCCATAGTGTGAAAAACGTGCACTGTGTACCTATTTCCATCTCCTCCTATCCTTCCTCAGCCCTCCTGAATGTTACTCCTCTTTGATTCCTTCACCTAGACAGACCTGCCAAAAGTATGTGTCAGCTAAAATTCTAAATTTTCAGACCAGGAAGGGATCGAGTGTAAGTCCCTGCCTCAGCACTAAGGGGTGAGTAAGTTATATGGTTATGGATACTGATTAGCCCACAACACCAAGCAGGTTTCGTTTGGTTAATCTAATTTTGTTACAAAAGGGCAGCGAGCCATCAGCTGGGACAAAACATGACAACTCTAACTTAACATGTATATAACTTATAAGTTTTATAATTCTAGAATAAATTTTTACTTTTCTTAACTTTCAAATACATGTTACATATGGTAACTGGCACTCCTGTCTGTTCCCCAGTCTTTTACCCCAGCAGGGTAACAAAGGAACACAGCAGGGTGCAATAATATGCCTGAAATATCAATGGGCCCCAAACCATTCTTGCCAAATGAGGTCAAGTTTACATGCCAAAATTCCTCCTTGTCTGCACAGCATCACACATGCACAAAGAGGGAAGAAACACAGTATCTATTCGCAGTGTTACAATCAACAAGAAGTTTCAGATAAACAAGGAGATTTGAGCACAATGTTCATAGGTGCCTAACACAACTTTCAAATACCAATGTGAATATTAACAAAACTGAACTGGACGACAGAAAAAGAACTGATTTTTACGCCCTACTGACCATAAGCTCTGTATAGTTATAAATTTCCTGTAACAGATTATAGCATTTAGCTGTCTTTGTAGAGTTAACCACGTAAAGTTCATAAATACCACTACTACACCAGATATAATAATTAAGCTACCTTTGGCAGAGAACAAAGCTGATTATACACCCATGAAAACAACAATTCAAATAATTCAATCTGCACTTCCAAGGTCAGAGAAATGATAAAAGAATAAGTTTCTGGAAACTGGGTTACATGCAATCTGAAAGACAGCTTCCTTACCTACAAGAACACAGAAGCAGATTCAATTTCTTCCCATGTCTTTGACAGACAGTAGCACAAGTGTCAGCATGCATTATGCAAGCAGAACTTGGCACTGCACAATATGTGATGTTCATGTTATACCAAGCAATGCCCAACACTCAAATCAACTCCCTTTATGTGACCATGAAATATGAAAGACACATAAAACTGTTTATAATAAAGTACAGACAAATGTAAACCACTATTTGAGAAGAACTCTAAAATGATGGCAAATATGATCACTTGAAACAAAACATGACAGGAATAAACTACAGAAAGAACTAAAAAAAAAGTCAATGGAAATAGGTGGACATATGATAAAAAAAGATCAGTCCATGAACTGGATACTTACAGGAACATAATTACAAGACAAAGAAGAACTGGAAAAAGAACAATTCAGGAGGAAGTTCCTAGAGAAAACAAAAAAATAAATAAATAAAAGTAGCAGAGAAAAGAGCGGCACTTTGCGGATTCCCCGTATTTTTCGGGAAAGAATCACAGTAACATAAATGAAGTATGCTTCTCATGAAATATTTCAATCACACTATTTCAAAACATTTTTAAAGAATCCAGTTAGATTACTTCTGCCCACCTACCAAGAATAGGACTGTTTTTACTTCTGATGGATGGGGTAATGACAAAGATGTTTCCGGCAGAGGTAACCTGCAGCCAGTTGGACCATGAGTGGCAATGTTTTGCTTCTGCCAAAGGCATGGACTTGGGAAGGAATATGGAAAAAATGGCTGATCCAACACAAGAGGGTCCAGCCCTTCACCACACAAGAAAACATGTATTTCACTCTCAGTTTGTACTTACATGTTTATCTGTATATCCTCCATTTGCCCAGTGCTCAGTCTGGTGGAGGTTCTTTTTCTCTTTCTTTGTCTCCTGAACATTAAGGTCATATACATAATCCTGTAGGGAAAGATATGAAAGAAAAAAAACTTATTGACTAGTAACTTGTACAAAAGTAAAGGTGTCGCTGTACTGAAATGAACACCATGTCAGAAAGACATACAGTGGAATGGAGATCCACTTTCATATATCCCGAATCTCAGACACACATGGGGATGAATGGTCAGTTTCAAATATCAACCACTTTACCCTTAGGAAAATGTCTCCTGGGAGGTTGCATAAGGCTCAGGACTCATTTGGATCTAATGGTAAACAGAAAAATCCCATCTGCCACTTGAGCCATCTACTTGTACAACATTCAAGTCAAACTACCTTATGTTATTAATAAATCTACAGATTCATTATGCTATTTAATAATATTTTATCTTCTTCAGAACAATGCAGAGTGGCAGTAATAGTAACAAAAGATCTAGAAGCAGTCACAGTACTTTCATAATGTAATACACTGGTAAGAATCTAGAGGGACCAAGGGACAAATATGTAAAACTCCAGACAATATAGTCAGTTTCTGGTAAACAACATGGCAACCATGTACCTATAAATACATGGCACCACTAACCTAAACTGGCATCACTTCTTTGCCCGCATGCACAGTTTCAATCTAAGATATGGTTTTTGACAGCAACTACCACCAAAAGTTGTATGGCCACTACCTTGTGGCATCTGAATGGGTTACCAGTGGCAATTCTGAGAAGGAACTTTGATAAAGCAATATCAGTCTGCATGTATGTGTGTGTGTGTGTGTGTGTGTGTGTGTGTGTGCATGTGCGTGCATCCACATGTGCATGTCTGGTGTGTGTGTTTATGTGAGAGATGGGCGGGGGGGGGGGGGGGGGC
>Ga0131853_10013582_pt1 | contig 14935 bp, 11 predicted proteins | sample TergutLab28metaG_FD_92764 | JGI IMG/M metagenome (GOLD analysis project Ga0131853, IMG submission 92764) | Labiotermes labralis P1 segment gut microbial communities from Petit-Saut dam, French Guiana - Lab288 P1 (version 2) (version 2) | ecosystem: Host-associated > Arthropoda: Insects >... | reverse complement strand
GTGGTTAGTCCAAAAGGAGATTCGCCAGACCAATTACCTCTACATTGTGGTCACAACAATAAGCATGGATACTTCACGATTGGCTACCGTGTTGATATCCAAATCTATAGTATCAAAGGAGTGTGTATGATGGATTTTAAAGCAATCAAGGAAAGAGCAGGGTTTTATAAGACAGACATGACCCGATTTTTAAGGGACATGGTAAGGATTCCGGGAGAAAGCTGCGACGAAAAAGGCAAGATAGAATGTGCCGCAGCCGAAATGCGCAAGCTTGGTTTTGACAAGGTGGAAATTGACCCTATGGGCAATCTACTCGGTTACATGGGTAATGGTAAAACACTCATCGCCTTTGATGGGCATATCGACACCGTTGGTGTGGGCAACCGCGACAACTGGACATTTGACCCATACGAAGGTTATGAAAATGACGAGGAAATTGGTGGACGCGGCACTTCTGACCAAGAAGGCGGCATCGTTAGTGCTGTATACGGCGCAAAAATCATGAAAGATTTGGGCTTGCTGAATGATAAATATACAGTGCTTGTGACGGCTACTGTTCAAGAAGAAGACTGTGATGGATTATGTTGGGAATACATTATTAAAGAACTGGGTATCAAGCCAGAGTTTGTCGTATTAAATGAACCTACAGATGGTGGTATCTATCGTGGACAACGTGGACGCATGGAAATCCGCGTTGACGTGAAAGGTATATCCTGCCATGGTTCTGCGCCGCATCGTGGAGACAACGCCATTTACAAAATAGCTGATATTTTACAAGATGTCCGCGCTTTGAATGAAAATGACGCTTCGGATAGTCATGAAGTCCGTGGGCTTGCCAAAATGCTGGAAGAAAAACACAACCCCGAATGGAAAGAAGCTAATTTTCTGGGGCGTGGCACTATCACAGTAAGCGAAGTTTTCTTTACCTCTCCCAGCCGTTGTGCCGTTGCCGATTCCTGTTCCGTGTCTCTTGACCGTCGCATGACTGCTGGCGAAACTTGGGAAAGCTGTTTAGATGAAATTCGTGCCTTACCCAATGTGAAAAAATATGGCGGCGATGTAAAAGTATCTATGTATCAATACGACCGCCCAGCTTACACTGGCTTGGTATATCCTATTGAATGCTACTTCCCCACATGGGTTATTCCAGAAGACCATCGTGTGACCAAAGCCATGGAGGAAACATACAAAGCACTGTATGGCAACGAACGTATTGGCCCTGCCGCAACCATTGAAATGCGCAAAGCACGCCCATTAACCGACAAATGGACGTTCTCCACCAACGGCGTCACCATTATGGGGCGCAACGGCATCCCTTGCATTGGCTTTGGCCCTGGTGCCGAAGCACAGGCACATGCCCCCAACGAAATCACATGGAAGCAAGACTTAGTGACATGTGCTGCTGTATTTGCTGCACTACCTTCCGTTTACACGAAGTAAAAAGCATACAAAATAAAAAAAAATTGCGCACAAAGTGCGCACCCGAAGGAAGCTGCGGTGGGCTTTGCCCACCGTAGCGGCGGGGTTTGGGGCAGAGCCCCATTAAAAAGGAGAAATTAAAATGGACTTAAAACCTTTCTTGAATCAACTGGACAAATTAAACTTCAAAAACATGTTTCAAAACGACTTCCTGTTAACATGGGAAAAAACGGATGACGAGATTAGTGCAGTATTTGCAGTAGCCGATGCGCTTCGCAAAATGCGCGAAAATAATATTTCTTCCAGAATTTTTGACAGCGGTTTAGCTGTGAGTTTGTTCCGTGATAACTCTACACGTACCCGCTTTTCCTATGGTTCTGCTTCTAATTTGCTTGGCTTGTCTGTTCAAGATTTAGACGAAGGCAAAAGCCAAATTGCTCATGGCGAAACCGTTCGTGAAACTGCCAATATGGTTTCCTTTATGGCTGATGTCATCGGTATCCGTGACGACATGTATATTGGCAAAGGCAATACCTACATGCGTGAAGTGGCAAAAGCTGTAGACGAAGGGCATAAGGAAGGCGTACTTGAACAACGTCCTACACTGGTAAACCTCCAATGCGATATCGACCATCCAACCCAATCCATGTCTGACATGCTTCATATTATCCATCATTTTGGCTGCATTGAAAATTTAAAGGGCAAAAAAATTGCCATGTCTTGGGCATATTCACCATCTTACGGTAAGCCATTATCTGTCCCTCAAGGTGTGATTGGTTTAATGACTCGTTTTGGTATGGAAGTCGCTTTAGCACATCCAAAAGGTTATGAAGTCATGAGCGATGTTGAAAAAGTAGCCATTGACAATGCGGCAAAAACAGGCGGAAAATTCACAAAAACAAATAGCATGGCAGAAGCATTTGAAGGCGCAGATATTGTATATCCAAAGAGCTGGGCACCTTTTGCCGCAATGGAAAAACGCACAGTCCTTTACGGCGACGGTGACGATGCAGGTATTAAAGCTTTGGAAAAAGAATTGCTTACACAAAATGCGAACCATACCGATTGGGAATGCACCGAAGATTTAATGAAAACAACCAAAGACGGTAAAGCCCTTTATATGCACTGTCTGCCTGCGGATATTACTGGCGTGAGTTGTAAACAAGGAGAAGTGGCAGCTTCTGTATTCGACCGTTATCGCGTAGCACAGTACAAAGAGGCTGGATTTAAGCCATACATTATTGCCGCTATGATTTTCCTTGCAAAATGCAAAAATCCGCAAATGACGTTGGAAAACTTAGTAAAACAAGGAAAACCACGTTGGTTGGATAGATAGGAGGCAATTATGTCCAGAGTTGTTTTGGCTTTAGGTGGTAACGCGCTTGGTGATAATTTAAAAGAGCAAATGGTTGCCGTAAAAGGTGCAGCCAGCGCGCTGGTTGATTTAATACAAGCAGGTCACGAAGTGGTTGTAGTACATGGTAACGGCCCGCAAGTGGGTATGATTAACGTTGCTATGGATGCTGCCAGCACCACCGAAGCGCAGTATATTCCGATGACAACCTGTGTTGCCATGAGCCAAGGTTATATTGGTTATGATATTCAAAATGCTTTAAGAGAAGAGCTTTTGAACAGGGGCATCAAAAAACCTGTTGCAACCATCATTTCACAGACCTTGGTGGACGAAAATGACCCTGCCTTTCAAAATCCGAATAAACCAATCGGCAATTTTCTTAGCGAGGCAGAAGCACGCAAGGTAGAAGCAAGCGGTCAAGCGGTTATGGAAGATGCCGGCCGTGGATGGAGACGTGTAGTTGCATCCCCAAAGCCGATTAGTATTGTAGAATATGAAACGATAGAAACATTGCTAAAATCGGGGCATATTCCGATTGCAGCAGGGGGCGGCGGAATTCCCGTTGTAAAATCTGGCGGACATGGGCTAAAAGGTGTTTCGGCAGTGGTAGATAAAGATTTTGCCAGTGCCAAGTTGGCAGAACTTTTGGATGCAGATATGTTGGTTATCTTAACCGCTGTTGAAAAAGTGGCGATCAATTTTGGCAAACCCAATGAAGAATGGTTAAGCAACCTTACGGTTGACCAAGCGCGCGCTTATATTGCAGAAGAACATTTTGCCAAAGGCTCGATGCTTCCTAAAGTAGAAGCCGCGATTGCGTTTGCTGAGTCCAAACCCGGGCGCAAAGCCATGATTACTTTACTTGCCAAAGCCAAAGAAGGCATTGCCGGACAAACAGGCACTGTTATCTCTAAATAAATGAGGAAATTATTATGCTTTTAAAAAATGGTTTACTTGTTTTTGAAGAGGGTTCTAAAAAAGGTGACATTCGGATGGATGGCACGCTGATTAAAGATGTCGGCACGGGTCTAATACCTTATGAAGGGGAAGAGGTATTAGACCTTGAAGGCAAAACAGTGTTGCCCGGCGGCGTAGATGTCCACACCCATATGGATCTTGATTTAGTCACGGTGAGAGCAACGGATGATTTTTATACAGGAACGGTGGCTGCCGCTTGCGGCGGCACCACCACCATTGTTGACCATATGGCATTTGGTGCAAAGGGTTTTACCATCCGCAGTCAAGTAGAAGCATATCACCATTTAGCCAATGGAAAAGCCGTTATTGACTACAGCTTTCATGGCGTAACAGACAGGGTTGACGATTCTGTCATTGCAGAAATGAAATCGCTGATAAATGACGGAATAACCAGCCACAAATGCTATCTGACATATGGCGGTAAAATCACCGACTACGAAGCCATGAAGGTGATGAGTTTTGCAGCAGAGCATGGTGTAATGATTGCCATTCATCACGAAAATGACGGTATGATTGCCTATTTAAAAGAGCAGTATCTATCAAAGGGCGAAACAGCACCCATTTTCCATGCAAAAAGCCGCCCGCCGGAATGTGAAGCAGAGGCCGTGGCAAGAATGGCTTTTTTTGCAAAAACCGCTGGAGACGCACCTTTATATGTAGTCCATCTATCGGCGGCGCGTAGCCTTGACATAGTGCGGGAAGCCAGGCAAAAAGGGCAGAAACATATTTTTGTAGAAACCTGCCCGCAATACTTGTTCTTAGATGAATCAAAATATCTTGAACAAGATGGATTAAAATATATTATGAGCCCCCCTTTGCGCTCGTCAGATAACTGCACTGCACTTTGGAAAGGCATACTAAGCAATGAGATAGAAACTATCGGCACCGACCACTGTCCTTTTTTCTATAATAATGAAAAACAGTGGGGCAAGGATGATTTTTCTAAAGCACCAGGTGGTGCGCCAGGTGTGGAGTTGCGTATTCCTTTAATGTACAGCCAAGTTGCGGCGGGAAAATTAACTCTTGAAAAAATGGTTACGTTGTGTTGCGGAAATCCTGCCAGACTTTTTGGGATGTATCCTAAAAAAGGTGTAATTGCAGTTGGCAGTGATGCCGATTTGGCAGTGATTGACCCGAATGTAAAAGGTTCTGTCACTTTTGATATGCTTCACGAAAACACAGACTATACCCCTTATGAGGGTTTACCATTAAGCGGCTATCCAGTGATAACATTTTCCAGGGGCGAAATGATTGTGAAAGATAGGCAGTTTATTGGCAGCAAAGGCCGTGGATTGTTTATACGCAGAGGGATGCCGGACTTAAATGTCCGTGCCTAAGTTAAATGCCGGGCTAACAGTGAGCGCGATCCTGTTAGCTTCTGGCCTTTCGCGCCGTATGGGAGGAGTTGATAAGTTATTACTTCCTTGCCCGGGTGCAGAAAACAAAAGCATGTTACAGGTTGCGGTTGATTTAATGGACAGCTTTCCATTTTGGGAAAAGATACTGGTTTCAACCCCGAAACGGTTTGACCGTATTTTATGCCCTAATACTGTCCAACAAATTATTAATCCAGAGCCGGAAGCTGGTCAAAGTAAAAGTGTGCGTATGGGGGTTGAACATGCCACGGGGGCATATTATTTATTTATTCCTGCTGACCAGCCGCTGCTTCATGTCACTGTCTTTCAATTTATTATAAAAGCAGCCATGCAAAATCCAGGGAAGATTATCTATCCTTTGGTAGACGGCAAACCTTGTAATCCAGTTATGTTTCCAAATTGTTTTCGGGATGCTTTATGTAATCAACACGGTGATGTTGGCGGACGTAAGCTGATATCACCTTCTAATTCAATGGGTGTTAACACCAGCAATCCTGAGTATTTTATTGACATAGATTATGAGGATGAGTATAAAAAACTGATAAGAAAGGGGCTTTGATATGCAACAGACAGAACAAGTTGCTGACATCGACTTAACGACCATGGATGAGGAAACAGCCAAGCTTTATAAATTATACGGGCGGCCGAAATTTAAACTTGCGTTTCCGGTAGCGATACAACATCTTTTGGCTATGTTTACCGGAAACCTTGCTCCAATACTTATTATCTCCGCTGTTGCACAGGCATCAATCACCCAAACAACGATGATGGTACAAGCGGCAATGTTTGCAGCCGGCATTTCTACGCTTATTAATCTTTATCCGATAAAGATTGGCAAGTGGCAGATTGGTGCAAACCTTCCTATTGTAATGGGTACTGCCATGACTTTTGTGCCTCCTGCGACATTGGTTGCGACCAGAGCCATAGAGATGGGTATGCCTAACCCGATAGGAGTTGTTGTCGGTGCCATTATGGTTGCTGCTTTTGCAGAAGCGATTGTTGGCGTGTTTTACAAATATTTGCGCCCGTTTTTCCCGCCTTTGGTTATTGGTTCTGTACTTATTTCCCTAGGTATTTCACTCTTTACCGTTGGTGTGAACAACTTCGGAGGCGGTAGCCCTGCCACCAATCCTAATTTTGGCTCAGGTCTTAATATGGCTGTTGCTTTTGGCGTATTTTTTATAAATATGTTTTTACAGCGTTTTGGTACGGGTATGTGGAAAATTTCATCTATACTTATTGCGATGACGATCGGATATATTGCAGCCGCGTTGCTGGGCATGGTCAACTTTGACCCGCTTTATTATGCATCTGTTTTTGCCTTTCCGCAGCCTTTATATCTTCGTCCTGAGTTTCATGGTTGGGCAATTGGTAGCTTTATTGCAATATTTGTTGTTTCTGGCCTTTCCACCATCGGTTATACCCAAAGTATTACTAACCAAGCCATGGGACGGGAAGCAACCAACAAGGAAATATCTGGTGCGATATTTGCAGACGCTGTAGCATCTTCGTTTTCTGCAATATTCAATTCTTTGCCCAATACAGAATTTGGGCAAAACGCAGGCATTGTTGCCTTCACAAAAATCATTAACAAATGGTGTATTGCACTTTGTGCGATTGTTTTAATTGCTTCATCAATGTTCCCTATTTTTGGTGCAGTTTTTGCGGCAATACCTCCATCTGTACTTGGCGGTGCTATTTTATCAATTTTTGCCATGATTTTTACCAATGGAGTGATACTCATATCCCGTTCTGGGTTTAGTGCAAAAAATATTACGATGCTTACCATCATCTTTGGTATTGGTTTAGGTTTTGCACCACCCAACAATGCGGCATTGATTCAAAGTTTCCCAAGTTGGTTGCAATTTGTATTTAGCGACCGTGTACTTTTGATTTCCGTTGTTGCGGTGCTTGTGAACTTGTTCTTTATGACTGCTGAGGATTTTGCAAATCAGCGGAAAGAACATGCAAAAAAAGAAGATTAAGAGGAACCTGAATGGAGAATTTACAAAAAAGAGCGCGTATTGTGCTTATTGCGGGTATCTTATTTAATTTATCCGTTGGAATGCTGTATACATGGAGCATCATTCGGGGGCGCATGATGGTGCCTGTTGAACTGGGCGGATGGGGTTGGAGTAGCGCGCAGGCTGGTTTGCCTTTCACAGTCAATGTTGTATTTTTTGCCCTTGGACTGCTTGTGGGCGGCCGTATACAAGATAAAATAGGCCCTAGATGGGTTGTAACCACCGGCGGTTTTTTAGTTGGTTTAGGGATGATTATTTCCGGTCTTGTGGGCAACTCTCCGGTGGGTGTTACAGTAGGCTTTGGTGTTGTTACTGGTGCCGGAATCGGGTTGGGGTACGGCTGTGTAACCCCACCTGCTTTAAAATGGTTTCATCCCAGCAAAAAAGGGATGGTTAGCGGGTTGATTGTTGGTGGCTTTGGCTTTGGCGCTGTTTACTTCTCACCGCTTACAAGCACTTTGCTTTATCGTTTTGGTATCGAAAACACCTTTTTGTATATGGGAATCGGTGTTGTTTTGCTCAGTATGCCCATCGCACAGTTCATTAAAAATCCACCTGCTGGATATGTTCCAGCAGAACCCTCAAATATGAAAGCTTCTGCTAAATCTGCTGTGCAGAGTACAGATTATTTTTGGAGAGATATGATTAAAACCCCTCAGTTTTATATGATGTTTGTTATTTTTATGATTACGTCCTCTGTTGGACTCATGATTATAGGCAACATCACAAGAATTGCGCATTTGCAAATGAATGTACATGACGGGGCTGTTTTAGCAGGGTTGGTGTCATTTATGGCGATTACCAATATGCTGGGGCGCATTATCGGCGGTTTCATTTCTGATAAAATCGGCAGGGTCAACACCCTTTTTGTTATTTTGTGTATTCAGCTTGTCAATATGTTAGGCTTTATGGTTTATGCCAATTTCCCAACGCTTATTATCGGCATTATTGGCACTGGTTTCTGCTTTGGGGCATTGCTTAGTGTGTTTCCTGCGCTGACAGCGGAACAATTTGGCCTAAAGAATTATGGGGCAAACTATGGTATAGTCTATTTGGCTTGGGGATTATCCGGTGTGGTTGCACCTGTGATTGCCGACAACATCTATGACGCAACAGGCAGTTTTATGATGGCGTATATTATCTGTGTCGTTTTAATGGTGCTGATGATTGCGGTAAACTTTTTGTTAAAAAAACGTGTTGATATTGCATTAAATTAGGAGTGGCGACGATGACCGAATTTACTGTAAACGGTACAAGCGTTAGATGTTCCGATGATAACAAAAAATTGCTTGCTTATTTGCGGGATGATTTGCAACTGACATCTGTGAAAGATGGTTCAAGCAATGGCGCATGTGGGGTTTGCACTGTGCTTATTGACAGCAAAGCATTAAAATCATGTCTGTTTAACATCGGGAAAATGGCTGGTAAGCATGTCATTACTGCCGAGGGTCTTACAGAAAGAGAAAAAGCGGTGTATAACCATGCATTTGCTTCTGCCGGGGCTGTGCAATGTGGTTATTGCATACCCGGCATGGTGTTGTGCGCTAAAGCTTTGATTGATAAAAACCAAAACCCTACGCGTGCGGATGTAAAAAAAGCAATCAGAGGCAATATCTGCCGCTGTACGGGCTATATTAAAATTGAAGACGCCATTTTACTTGCCGCCGAGTATTTTCGTAATCACTCACCGATTCCAAAACCTGTGTTTACAGGCAAGCTAGGCGAAGATTTTTTCAGGTTGGATGCCGAAGAAAAAACCCTTGGTACAGGTATGTATGCTGACGACATGGTTGTTGATGGCATGGTGTATGCCCGTGCCATACGCACAAAACATCCCAGAGCGCGAGTGCTTAGCATAAATACAGCGAATGCCGAACAACATCCAGGCTTTATCAGGGTTATTACTGCCGCCGATGTACCCGGTAATAATAAATGCGGTCATCTGATTAAAGATTGGGATGCATTAATTGCGGTGGGTGATGTCACCCGCTATATTGGTGATGCGATAGCTATTGTTGTCGCGCAAACGAAAGAAGCGTTGATAGATATTATATCTCAGGTGGAGATAGAATATGAGGTGCTTACGCCGCTGACTTCACCTGCGGCTTCCCTTGCGGACGGTGCACCGTTGATTCATGAAAACGGCAATACACTCAGTGTGCAGACAATAAAAAGAGGTGATGCTGACAAAGCGATTGCTAGTGCTAAGCATGTGGTCACTAAGCATTATTCCGTACCCTTTACGGAACATGCTTTTCTTGAACCCGAATGTGCGATTGCCATGCCTGACGGGGACGACGGACTCATGCTTTACACTGGCGGACAAAGTATTTATGACGAGCAAAAAGAGATTGCATGGCTTTTGGGTATACCACCAGAGGAAATGCACAAAATCCGTGTGCGCAGTATGTTGGTGGGCGGCGGTTTTGGTGGCAAAGAGGATATGAGTGTGCAGCACCATGCCGCTTTAGCCGCATGGATTGTTAAAAAACCTGTAAAAATAAAAATGTCTCGCAGGGAAAGCCTCATTACAGGCACCAAACGCCATGCGATGGAGATTGATTTTACGACAGCCTGTGATGAAAATGGAAAAATTGTCGGTGTAAAAGCCGCCATTATTTCTGATACGGGTGCCTATGCCAGTTTGGGTGGCCCTGTATTACAACGTGCTTGCACCCATGCCGGAGGCCCTTACAACTTTCAAGATATTGAAGTGGTGGGTAAAGCGATATATACCAACAATCCTCCAGGCGGTGCGTTTAGAGGGTTTGGTGTGCCGCAGTCCTCATTCGCAATGGAAAGCAATTTAAACCTTTTGGCTGAAATGGTTGGCATTTCCCTGTGGGAAATACGTTATCGTAATGCGATAAGACCCGGTCAAGAGTTGCCCAATGGTCAAATTGCCAATGACACCACTGCGTTAGAGGAATGTTTGCTTGCCGTAAAGGATTTGTGTCAAAATAATCCTAAAGCGGGGATTGCCTGTGGATTTAAAAATGCAGGGCTTGGTGTGGGGGTTCCTGATATCAGCCGTTGTATTGTTTCTGTGGAAAGCGGTAAAGTCCATGTGAGAGCCAGTGCCGCTTGCATTGGGCAAGGCATGGCGACGGTGATGATGCAAATGGCGTGTGAGACTTTAAATATACCGCCGGAATTGATTATTATAGAACCACCAGACACAGCGCGTACGCCCAATTCTGGCACAACAACGGCATCAAGGCAAACGCTGTTGACTGGCGAGGCGGTTGTTATGGCTTCCAAACAATTGAAAGATATGCTGGATGCTGGCAACACCTTGACAGACCTTGAAGGGAAGGAGTTTTATGCCGAGTTTAAACCCCACACCGACCCGATGGGCAGTGATAAACCCAATCCCATCAGCCATATTGCCTATGGTTATGCAGCACAAGTTGCCGAGTTGGATTCGGAAGGCAGACTCATTAAAGTCACTGCCGCTTATGACTTGGGAAGGGTGGTTAATCCCAAATCTGCCGAAGGGCAAATTGAAGGTGGCGTTGTAATGGGTGCAGGGTATGCACTTACGGAGGATTACCCCGTAAAGGACGGCTATCCAACAGCAAAATTTGGCACATTGGGGCTTATGCGTTCTACCGATGTACCAGAAATTGATATTATTATCGTCAACCGAACAAACGAAGAAAATTCTGCCGCTTATGGTGTTAAAGGTGTTGGAGAGCTTGCCACTATTCCAACCGCACCAGCCATCCATGGTGCGTATTATAATAGGGACGGTATTTTCCGCCCCAAACTTCCCATGGATAACACGTATTACAGAAAAGAAAAATCAGCAAAAAAATAGGAGGATTTATTGATGAAAAAAATTATTGCAACCACTGATGCACCTGCCGCCATTGGGCCTTATTCCCAAGGTGTTGTAGCCAACGGCTTTGTTTATACATCCGGACAGTTACCAATCGACCCTGTTACAGGCGAGATGCCAGAAGACATTGCCTTACAAACAGAGATTTCCCTTAAAAATGTGTCCGCAGTGCTTCAAGCCGCTGGTTCTTCCCTTGATAAAGCGGTAAAAATGACGGTTTTTGTAAAGGATATTGGCAATTTTAATAAAATTAACGAAGTGTATAATACATTCTTTACCGAAAACCCTCCTGCGCGCTCTTTAATTGAGGCAGCAAAACTGCCTAAGGATGCAGGTATTGAAATTGAATGTGTGGCACTTGCTTAAAATTTGATGCTTGTTGCCCAATGGCTTGGTCTTGCGCATATGGGTACAATACAAGTGTATAACTTATAGCAGAATATTTTGATTAAAACGGCAAGCTTGGCGTAGAATATACTTTTCAAGTATATTTTGCGCTTGCTTGTCCTTTTTGTGGTCATTGGGCAGACATCGTCTCAAAACCGCTTAAATGGAGGATTTCTATGGAATTTTTAAAAGTGGACACACTGGAAACAGCGCGTGAAAAATTGCTGGAAAGCGCGAAAAACCATTTTATTTATACAGAGACGCGTACATTAGACAATACGCCGGGGTGTATTGCTGCTGAAGATGTCTTCGCTATAGAAGATGTCCCTGCCTTTAGGCGTTCTACCGTCGATGGTTTTGCGGTTTTGGCGGCAGATACCGCCGCCACTGGGGATAGTATTCCGGTGTTTTTAACATTGAAGGGGCATGTTGACATTGGGCAAGCGGCTACAATTTCTATTGGGCGCGGCGAATGCGTTGACGTGCCTACCGGTGGAATGGTACCCGACGGCGCAGATGCAGTGGTCATGGTTGAATATACCGAACCTTTCGGCATGGATGGTATCTCCATAAGCAAAAGCGCGGCATATGGCGAAAATATTGTACTGCCTGGTGAGGACACCAAAATAGGAGATTTACTCTTGAAGCGCGGCAAGCGTATGACCCCGCAAGATATTGGCATCTTAGCTGCCTGTGGTGTGATAAATGTGCTGGTTTACGTGCCACCAAAGGTTACAATTATCTCTACTGGGGACGAATTAGTTGACGCAGCGCAAAATCAACCTTGTGCAATGGGGAAAGTGCGTGATATAAATTCCCATGCGATAGCGGCACTGGCGCGTAAACATGATTTTGATGTGCTTGATACGTCCGTTTTGCCCGATGATGAAGCGATTTTGACACAGGCAATTGAAGCTGCCATGCAAGCCAGCGACATCGTGATTGTTTCTGGCGGCAGTTCAAAAGGCAAAAAGGATTTAACACGGCCCATTTTTGATAAAGTGTCTAAACTTGGGGTGTATACTCATGGCATTGCCATAAAACCAGGCAAACCAACTATTTTAGGATATGACGACACAACAAGCACTTTGCTTGTTGGACTACCTGGGCATCCTGTTTCGGCAATGATGGTTTTTGAATTGTTGCTGGGGTGGGTACTGCAATCCGTAACGGGCTGTCGGGCGGCTTTTGCAATTCCCGCACGGCTTTCATCTAATATTGCCTCGTCACCTGGTAAACTGACGTGTTGGCCTTGTCAGCTAAACCATGAAGCAGATGGATATATTGCCAAGCCAATCTTCGGCAAGTCGGGATTAATCACGACGCTTACACAAGCAGATGGATATTTCACCACCCCACGCAATATAGAAGGTTTGCCTAAAGGGCATGTTGTCATGGTCAATTTGTTTTAACGGAGGCTGTTATGCAAAAGCGAAACCTATATCTTTCAAATACCCCTGTCGAAGACGCGCTTGAGCAATTTCAAAGCGCGTTAGCACCGCATATAAAGCAAGCCAGTGAAACGATAGCCGTCATTCAATCGCTTGACAGGGTAACAAGCGAAGCCATTTACGCCAAATGCAATTCGCCGCTATACAACAGTGCGGCGATGGATGGCATTGCGGTCATTGCCGCAAAAACGCACGGTGCAAGCGAGGCAACGCCGCTGACATTAAGCGCAGATGAATGTATTGCTGTCGATACAGGCGACCCCATTCGTCAACCATATGATGCCGTGATAATGGCAGAAGACATACAAATGGAAGAAACCACAGCGACTATTCGCGCCGCCGCTGCAACATGGCAGCATATTCGCCCTGTTGGCGAAGATATTGTGCAGGGTGAAATGATTCTTCCCCGCGGGCATACGATTCGCCCAATGGATATTGGTGTGCTTCTTTCTGGTGGCATTGCAGAAATACCTGTGTGTATCCGCCCCAAAGTGGCAGTAATTCCAACGGGGACGGAATTAACTGAACTGGACTCGGAGGCAGAGACATCAAAAAGTGATGGCGGAATCATTGAATCCAACTCACGCATGTTTGAAGCTTTAGTACAAAAAGGCGGCGGCATACCAACACGTTTTTCACCTGTGCCAGACATATACGAAAAACTAATACAAACATTAAAAGACGCAATAAACGATTATGACATGGTGCTTTTTATCGCAGGGACAAGTGCCGGGCGGGATGACTATACCGTTCATGTGCTAAAAGCACTGGGCGAAGTCATTGTGCATGGCGTTGCAATGAAACCTGGAAAGCCTGTGATTCTGGCTGTTGTAAATGGTAAACCAGTCATTGGCGTGCCAGGGTATCCTGTTTCGGCGTATATTGCTTATGAAAACTTTGCCGCACCCATTTTAAAATCGCTGTCAGGCGTTTCTCAGAACGAAATGCCAATAGTACAAGCGACATTAAGCCGCCGTCTGGTTTCATCGCTAAAACACAGGGAATATGTACGTGTTAGGGTAGGGAAGGTGGGCGAGCGTTTGATAGCATCCCCGTTGGCAAGGGGGGCGGGTGCAGCAATGTCACTGGTGCGCGCCGATGGGTTCTGTGTCGTTGACCAAGACGACGAGGGCATTGAGGCAGGGGCAACGGTTAATATTTTGCTAAGCCGCACGTTGCACGACTTGGAAAAAACGGTAGTCAGCATAGGCAGCCACGACTTAATACTAGATATTGTGGCAGATATGATGCATAAGGAGAGCCGCCTGTCCAGCACCCATGTAGGCAGCATGGGCGGATTACTTGCGTTAAAAAACGGCGAAGCCCATATGGCTCCATTTCATCTGCTGGATGAAGAGACAGGCGAGTATAATATTCCATTTATCAAAAAACTGTTTCCAAACCGCCAGATGGCAATCATAAAAGGCGTTGGGCGTGTGCAATGCATTATGACGCAGCAGGGCAATCCGCTGAGTATAAAAAGCATTGATGATTTAACAAAAGGTAGCTTCATCAACCGTCAACGGGGTGCAGGTACGCGATTATTGCTGGATTATCAGCTGAAGCTAAAAAACATTAATCCATCAAAGATAAGTGGATACGAAAAAGAAGCTGCCACCCACATGGCAGTGGCGGCGGCGGTACAGAGCGGTAATGTTGATGCGGGAATAGGTATACAATCAGCCGCAAAGGCGATGGGGTTAGACTATATCCCCATTGGCGAAGAAGCGTACGATTTTGCAATGCCTGTGGAGTTTTTGGAATTGCCGCATGTGAAGTCCTTTATAAAGGTTTTGCAATGTGATGCGTTTAAATTAAAACTGACTGAACTTGGTGGATATACCTCGATAAATTGCGGTGCGGTAAATATGATTTAAAATTGCTTAATAATATGATTAAATTTTAACAACGATTAAGGGATATCACTCACGGATATTTTTACATGACCATGTCATAAAGCCAAAAACACGAAAATGGTGTAAACTATGTCCAAGTTAAGAGGCATCACCTTTACAAGACTGCATTACCCGTCCCTAGCGATAAATGGTCGCCCCATCCCTACGCATATACGGCACTGCTGCCAGATATTGTACTCGGTTATTTCC
>Ga0131853_10013580_pt1 | contig 14936 bp, 10 predicted proteins | sample TergutLab28metaG_FD_92764 | JGI IMG/M metagenome (GOLD analysis project Ga0131853, IMG submission 92764) | Labiotermes labralis P1 segment gut microbial communities from Petit-Saut dam, French Guiana - Lab288 P1 (version 2) (version 2) | ecosystem: Host-associated > Arthropoda: Insects >... | reverse complement strand
GGTCTTGTACGTTTCGTCCCGCGCAAACGCTGAACGACATGCCATGTTTCTTCATCAATTATTTGCGGGTGCGCGTCTTTGAAAATCAGCATACCGTCCGGGTTGGGGGTGCGCTGTTTAGATTTGTAGTTCTCCTTGACTGTTTTGTTCAGCACTTTCCATCCCATGTAGTCCTGTTTTTGGAGTATATTGCTGATTGTGCCTACTGCCCATCTTGTCGGGTGGGCGTTGGGTTTCCCCGGCATACCCGCGCCGATGTTCGTCCAGTGGGTGGCAGGGGTCGGGATGTTCTCGGCTATCAGTTCATCCGCTATTTGCGTCATGCTTTTGCCCTCGATGATACTGCTGTAAATCCGTTTCACAATGGGCGCGGCCTGCTCGTCTAAAATCCATTGCTGGCGGTCTTGGGGGTCGTGGATGTAGCCATAGGGGATAGCCCCCGAAACGTGCTTGCCCTGCGCTGTCCTCGCGCTGAATATGGTTCTTATTTTACGGCTTGTGTCGCGTGCGTGCCACTCTGCAAAAATATTCCTAAACGGCATCATATCATCCTCGCCCCGCGCCGTGTCGATGGATTCAGCCACGGCAACCAGACGGACGCCTTTGTTTTGAAATGTTTCAAGGCACAGCCCCACGCGCAAGTGGTCGCGCCCCAAACGGCTCATGTCTTTGGTCAAAACACAAATGACGTTTCCAGCTTCAACCTCGTCCATCATTTCAAGAAATCCCGCCCGGTCAAACCGTGTCCCGGATATGCCATCATCAACGATGTGGATATAGTTTGTAATGCCATTCTTGAGCGCGTAATCTTCGAGCAACGATTTTTGATTTTTTATCGAGTTCGATTCGCCTTTTAATTCATCGTCACGGCTCAAACGTGAATACAGGATGGTCTTTTTATGCTGGTTCATAACTTCCTCTTTCCGGCCGGCAGGGGATTGGGCGGCACAAGCGCTATGCACTTTTATACACCTCGCTTTTCAGCATACGGAGGATTTTATCCTCAACGGTTTCCTTGCTCGTTTCGCTGAAATGGATGGACGCCTCATATACTGTTGAGCCAATCCGCTGTGTGAACCGGGGCGGTGCGCCCTCCTGATTCGTGACCTTGCAAGTTGGGGTTTTCTGCATGGTATTGGCTCCCTTCGTATATTTAGTTTTTTTGAATATGGTTGTGCAAATAAGCCCCCTTTCGATGTAGTTATAGTGGGAAATATCCATCTGTACCGCACATGGCCTGCCCGCCTGTGTTTTCCGGCATGATTGCCGTCCTGTACAGTATAAACCTAATGGGCTAATTTTAGGCACACCTGGCAGCGGCAAAAGTTTTCTGGCGAAACGCAGCATCGTCAATGCTTTCCTAATCACCAATGACGATTGCTTTATAATCGACCCGGAAGCCGAATATTACCCGCTGGTTTCGCGGCTGGGCGGGCAGATTATCAAGCTGTCAGCCACCGGCACGGATTTTATTAACCCGCTTGACATTAACCTCAACATTGTAGACCCCGACACCGGCAAAACGATTGACCCGCTTCCAATCAAGAGCGAGTTTATATTATCCCTTTGCGAACTGATTATAGGCGGCGTCAATGGCTTATCCCCCGCAGAGAAAACAATCATCGACCGATGCGTACCGCAAATTTACGAAAAATACTTTGCCGACCCTGTGCCGGAAAACATGCCTGTGCTTGGGGATTTGTATAATGTCTTGCGCGGGTTTAACGAACCGGAAGCCCAGCACATCGCCACTTGTCTTGAAATCTACACAAAAGGCAGCTTGCGGGTTTTTAACAACAGAACCAACGTGGATGTTGCTTCCCGCCTTATCTGCTATGACATTAAATCGCTGGGCCATCAGCTTAAAAAGCTGGGTATGCTGATTGTCCAGGAAGCCCTGTGGACAAGGGTATCAGCGAACCGCACAAAGAAAAAAGGCACATGGTTTTTTGTCGATGAATTTCACTTACTCTTGAAAGAAGAACAGACCGCGAAGTATTCCGTAGAGTTTTGGAAGCGCTTTAGGAAGTGGGGCGGGATTCCGACAGGCATCACCCAAAACGTAAAAGACCTGTTATTCAGCCCCGAGGTACAGAATATTTTTGACAACTCGGACAGCATTGTGATGTTAAACCAGGCGGCGGGCGATAGGGAAATACTTGCTTCCGCGCTCGGCATATCTGAGCATCAGTTGAGTTACATCACGCAATCCGAGCAGGGTGCGGGGCTTCTGTTCCATGGCAACGTAATCATCCCATTTATCGACCGTTTCCCTGCTGATACCGAACTATACAAAATTATGACCACCAAGCCAAATGAAAAGTTTGACGGGGTGGAAAATGGCTAAAATCGGGCTTTGGAGCGATGCTGTAAACTTCCCCTCCATCCCCTTGATGAAGCTATCGGCGTACTATAAGGGCCTGGGCTGCAATGTCAAACTGATAGACGATTTTACGCAGCGGTTTGACATTGCATACTGCTCTAAAACCTTTAACCTACCGGCAATCAGAAAAATCCCCCGGCTTGACAGTCTGCCCCTCGCGGATGAACTTCACTTAGGCGGCACAGGGTTTGCAATCTCCGATGCCGGCGGCAAAGAGCGGTATATTAAAGCCAACGACCCCGCCCTGCCCGATAACATCGAATATATCTACCCGGATTATGGGCTGTATCCCGAACTTACGAGGGATACAGCCTTTGGTTTTTTAACAAGGGGCTGCCCGAACTGTTGCGGCTTCTGTGTTGTCAGCGGCAAAGAGGGGCGAAAGAGCGTCCATGTAGCGGATTTATCGGGGTTCTGGCGCGGGCAGGCGAACATCAAACTGATGGACGCTAATCTGCTGGCCTGTGATGATGCTGAAAGTTTGCTTTTATCGCTGATTGATTCAAAAGCCGGCATTGACTTCACCCAAGGGCTTGACGCGCGGTTTATGGATGAACATACCGCGCGGCTGCTCGGCAGGATGAAAATTAAAATGATTCACTTTGCCTTTGATTTAATGCGCAATGAAGCTGATATTATCCGGGGCCTTATGCTGTTCCGCAAACACAGCGCCATCACCGACCGGGAGCGGAGGGTATATATCCTCACCAACTACAACACCACCCACGCCGAGGATTGGTACAGGGTTAAAAAAGTGATGGAGTCAGGTTTCGCGCCGGATGTACGGATTTATCGCAAAGGCACACACGACAGATTTTTAACCGACCTTTCCCGCTGGGCCAATTCCAGCCGGTTATACCGTTCCTGTTCATTCGCTGAATATATCCCGCGAAAAGATGGGAAGCGGTGCGGCGAATTGTACCGGACTATTCTTTATGGAGGATGATAGACGATTGCAAACCAATATCGTATGCGCATATCCGGCAAAAGCACAGTTTCTAAAAAGCCCAAGACTTCCCGCGTAGATAGCGCCGACCCCGCCCCAAAACCAAAAATCAAGCTTGGCGGCCGCCCTACCCCCGAAAGCGTGAAGATGGAGCGGAAACTGGAACGCCTTGACAATCAGAATACCCGCGTTAAGCATAAAATCGAACGGCTTGAAAACAAGTCTTTTGAATACAAAAAGCGTAAATCTTTAGCCGACGCGAAAAAGCCGCAGAAAACCACCATCAGAGCCGAGCGCGTTTTTGATGATGATACCGGCAAGGCGAAAACTAAGCTAAGATTTGAAAAAGAGCCTATACCTATCATAGAAACCAAGTGGAACAGAAAGCCGTCATTGCCTAAGAAAATCGCGGGCGATATTGCAAAAGCCCCGGTCAAGCTGGCGGGCGCGGCGGCTTCCATCGGCTGGACAAAGGCGCACCGGAAAGTCAGCGAAGCGGAGAACGAGCGGGGCAATGAGGGCGTTGAAGCCGTCCACAAAGCGGAACTGATAGCCGAGAGCGGCGTCCAGGCCGCCACGCAAAAGTTTAAGCCCAAAGAGGTTTACCGCTATGTGAAAAACGCCCCCTACCGGCAAGCGGCAAAAGCCGAGGTTAAGGCGTTAAAGGCTGATAAGAAAGCGGAAATCAGCACGATAAAACTTGAACATGGCAAGGAAAAGGCGCGGGATGTGTCCGGTCAGCTAACCAAAGCTAAGTTTGGCGTCCCCGCTTCCAAATCGGGCGTAAAGCCAAAACCGCCGGCGCCGGTATCATCAGCGCCGAAACCGGCAAACCCCAAGCTGAAAAGTACGCCGCTGTCACGGTTTATGCAGAAACGGCGTATTAAGCGCCAATATGCCGCAGCGGTTCGCAATGCCAAGCGTTCAGGGCAGGCCGCCAAAGCATCGGTAGGGATTGTGGCAAAGGGCGCGCGGTTGGTTACAAGCGTACTTCGCGGCAATCCGATAGCTATTGTTAAGCTGGGTGTGCTGGGCCTGCTTATTCTGCTAATCGTTACGCTGGTGCAGTCGTGCGTATCTCTTGCCGGCGGCGGTTCTATGATTCTCGGCGGCGGGGCCTACTCAGCGGAAGTTGACGATATTCAGTTAGCGACAATCGCCTATAGCGAATGGGAGGTAGACATCCACCAGGAAGCCTTAAACGCCGAAACCAGCCACCCCGATTATGATGAATACCGCTATGATATTCACATCGAGGGCCACGACCCGAATATGCTGATTGCCTATCTTACCGCTATGTATCAAGATTTTAGTTTTGACGAAATCATGGACGCCTTGCGGGAAGTCTTTGACGAGCAGTATCAGCTTGTATTTGAGCCGGAGGTTGAAATCCGCACACGCACCGAAACCGATGATGAGGGTAACGATGTTGAGGTTGAATATGAGTGGCATATATTAAATGTCACGTTATCATCCATACCGCTGTTAGATGTTATCCTCCCGCGCATGGGTGTGGACGAAAGTGAGCATTTTGGTATTCTGACCGAAAGCGGCGGGCTTCGTTATCTCGTTCATTCGCCTTTCGCCTTTGATTGGAGCGGTTTTGTCACAAGTCATTACGGCTGGCGCAACAATCCTTTTACCGGGGCAAAGGAGTTTCACACCGGCATTGATATTGCCCCGACGCTAGGAACGCCGGTGCTTGCCGCCCATGACGGCGAAATAACCACCGTTATTTTCAGCGATACAGGTTACGGAAACTATATCGTAATTACCGGAAATAACGGACTAAGCACACTTTATGCCCATTTAGATACCATCAGCGTGACGACTGGCGGCGAGATCCGGCGCGGTGAAGTTATCGGCACGGTGGGCAGCAGCGGGGATTCAACCGGGCCGCACCTCCATTTTGAAGTGGCAATTAACGGCGGTACGCTCAACCCCGCAATCTTTACAGTACCCAGGCCGTAGGGCCTGCACAATAATTATATATTAAGGAGAGTTTGGATGCAAATAGAAAACCCTAGAATCCAAAAAATTGACGCCGAGATAGAGCGGATTATAGACAGAATCGGCAAACTGCAAAGCAGGCTGGAAGATTTGCGCGCACAGCGCGCGGATATGTATAACGCCGATTTACTTTCCATCGTCAAAGATATTCCCCCCGAGCAGCTTCGCGCGTTCGCAATGCAGATGAAAATGCCAACCCCGCAGTATAGCCGTCAGCCGGAAGGAAGTGATTTAACTGATTAAACAGTATATATTTCTGCCTGTGATAATCCTTGCTATGCTGATTGCAATGCCGGTCACGGCTTTTGCAAGTAGTGATATATCGTATGATATAACCATATCGCCGCCGTCAACGGCGGGCGCGCCGGCTACTATCCGCGTGGATGATGGCACAGGGCTTGTGGCGGCGCAGGCGAAGCTGGGCGATACCGGCGATTGGCTTGACTTGCCTACGCTGATAGAATTTGGCTGGGCGCATTTTGATTTGCCGGGTTCCGGCAGGGTATATATTTCCCTCACCGATGATAAGGGCAACATCCATGTAGCAAGCCAGCAGGTTAATTTACCGCCCACCGCTGTACCGCCCTCGCCCCCGGCGGTCGTGGAGCCGGAAAGTCCCGCGCCTGTTACCCCGCCGCCGGCTTCATCGTCAGCGGCGGGGATGCTGGGTGCTACCGGCGATGTATACGACAACCTCACCGCCGGCGGGGAAATCCGGGAGTTTTTCACCATAACGACCGATAACGGCGGGATATTCTTTCTAGTGGTGGACAGGCCAAGCGGGGATGTTCATTTGCTTTCAGCGGTTGACGAGCGGAATTTGGCAGACTTCATAGACGAGGACAGGCGGCCATCTTCTATCGGCAGTTCCCCGCCCAGCGCCGTCCATCCCTCAGAACCGGCAGACCCGGCAGACGATGCGCCCGAAACCGTGCCGCCGCCCCAAAAGCGGAGCGGCGTCAACCCAATTCCGATAATCCTCATTATGCTTGCCGCAGGCGGCGGGGCCTATTACTGGAAAATCTACCGCCCGAAGCAAAACGCCGATGCGGATGATTATGAGGACGAGGAAAATCCGTCCGAGGGTGAAGATTTGGGGCCGGATATGGGATTTATAACCGAGCCGGATGATGAAAACGGCGAAGATGACGGCAGCGATTATGATTCCGCTGATGATGAAGATTATTTTGATGAAAGAGAGGATTTACAGCCGGTATGATGAAATATATATCATGTATTTTGGCAGCGGTAATGTTATCGCTGCTTTTAAGCGTCAATGTGCTTGCAAGCGATACCGGAAAGCTTGAAAAGACGGCTTTTGCGCGCACAAGCACGAATGACAGCGCGGCCGTCCGGTTGCAATTCCCGAACATGATTGAATATATGGACGGTGAAATGCGTGTGCGGCTGTATTTGGATGAAAGCACCATAACCACCCGCCCTACCAGAAGTCCGTCATACACCTACCAAACCACGCAGACAAGGGAAATCACAGGGCTTCCCCGCAACGACCCGGCGCTGGTTGACCGCACATGGCAGGGTATGGCTTTGCAGGATGTTACCTTTACCCGCACGGGCGATAGAAGCTATACAGCACATGCCGTCTATGCTGGAACAGCAACAGGTGCACGCGAAGTCAGTTATATCTCAACGGCAAAATATTTCGGAGAGAGGGGCATATAGCGGATGGAATATATAATCAAAAATAGAGCAGTTATCATTGCCGGGGTTCTGCTTGCGGCAGTTTTGGCGCTCGTTCTGGCGCTTGTGTTCGGCGGCAGCGAAGCCGAGCCGCCCAGGGTAGTCATGTTTACAACAGAAGAAGTTGACTTTGACAGCGGCGCGGCGCACACAGCGGATGCCGGAATCGCCGTTATTGGGGGCAATCGGTCTGAGCAGAGCCAGCCGGATGTTATACGAATGTCAACAACGCAGGTACAAGGCACGACAGATAACCCCGATACAATCTGGCAAAATGACGATGAAAGCCTTACGCACGGCGGCTTTACAATCGCCGTTCCCGCGCTGGACGGCGAGAGCATCGGTATTTTAACCATCCCCGATATTGGTTTGTCGGCGCGGGTTTACGAGGGCGAGGACAACATGGAACTCATGGAAAAAGGTGTTGCGAGGTTCCGGCATACTTCCGCTTGGGAAGGCCATATTGGGCTTTCGGCGCACAATATAAATCTCAACGGAACACCGGGGCATTTTCTGCATATCCACACGCTGAATGAGGGCGCGGTAATCCGATATGAAACGGCGTTAGGCGTTCGTGAGTACGCGGTCGAGCGTGTTTTCTCGGTTGATGAAAACGACTGGTCTGCCCTTTCGAGAACGCCGGAAAACCGTCTTAGCCTTGTGACCTGTATAACCGGAAGCCCACAGCTTAGACTTGTTGTAACAGCGGTGGAAATAGCATAAAAAAGCATTGAAAAAACATCAAAAAATCGCGCTAAAATCGCATTTTTGGCCTTGCGCTTTTCCTCAAAGCGCGCTATAATTTAAGTAAGGAAAGAGCCGATAAACCCTATAACAAGGCCATAAAAGGAGGTTTTTGCGATGAAGAAAATGCGTATGATGATAGCCTTGGTCTTAGCCATAACCCTATGTGTGGGAATGACGGTAACGGCAGCGGCGGCAGAGGAAATGATAACATTCCCAAACCAGGAGGAAGCCACAAAGTTTATCCGGCACAATGCGAACACATGGCAAACGACTGTGAACGCTAACGGCACAGTTACCCTCGTAAGGGTTACGCAGAATCAGCAAAGCCAGCGGATTGAATCACAGCCACAAACGCAAACACCCCCTGCAACCGGCGGTTTCTGCACCGAATGGATAGAGGATGAAAGGCAAAAGCTGATAGAACTCATAAACGCCGAGCGTGAGAGAATCGGGAAACCGGCACTAACCATTGACCCCGAACTGATGGAATTTGCGCAACTCAGGGCAGCCGAGGGTATATACGCAGGCGGCGCCGCCCACACAAGGCCGGACGGTACTCGCGTAAGGAACGAATTAGGCTCTACCGGCGGGAACGCAGAACGCGCGTTTAACGGATGGATGAACTCGCAGGGGCATCACGACGCGATGCTGGGCGTAGGGGCTTGGAGGAATCACCGGCAAGAGCATATCGGTGTTGGCATCGACAGCGGCAATGTAATCATGATTTTCAGCGTAAGATAAACAATCAAACAATAATCACACAAAGAACCGTTTAACACACGGTTCTTTTTCTATTTCTAAATTTATAATGAAAGGTTGTCGTGTATACAGAAAATATTGAGTATTCTTTTGGCGGTTGCAATGCTGTTTACGGCGCTCCCGCTCACAGCTTTCGCGGCAGAAACCGGAGAAGCCCCGGCGTCCGGCATGGATATACAGGTGGACGAAGAATGGGCTGATATGTTTTTCGCCTTTTTAAGCGAGATTGACAACATGCCGCCCCCGCCGGCGTTCATGCCGTTCTCCGTACCCAATTCCAGCTTTATTAGTTGGAGTGAAATGTCTGTTTCCGGCTGGAGTTTTAACGGCCAGAATATCCCATATTGGCCAAGTATTACGCTGCTCAACGGCGGCAATAACTATTTGATGGCGGCATGTGCGGCGCTGGATTTTCAAAAGCCGTCCGACACAGCGCCCTATTCTCGGACAGGCAGCGCGGATAATATGTCGCTGAGAATCCTTGTCGCGGGGCATAAGGGCGGCTTTGACGGTGCTTCCATCCAGGCGGCGCTATGGTCTGTGAACGGCGGCAGCAGTAGCCTGTTGTCTTTCGCCAACGCCCAGGCGGTTATGAACGCCGCGAACGCGCTCACCCCGGCAGACTTGCAAGGATATACCGCTTACCGTTGGGCCGCGGGCAGCGGCATACAGCCTATCTTTTCCCTGCACTTTGATAGCGAACCGCCGGAACCCGGCGAGAACGATAAAGAAACCCGCATTGTGATTGAAACCCGCGTAGAGGTTGAAACCACCACCACAATCGAGAACGGCATCCGCTATTCCGAAGCGTGGGGGCAAATCACAATTAGAAAAGAGAACCAAAACCATGAGTCCCTTGACGGCGCTCAGTTTGATATACAGCTTGCATTTGCAAACGGTGAAGTCCGTAATATCCGAAATTGGGAGGTTGACAACGGCGCCCGTCTGCTCACCTGGCAACACCCCGCCGGCGATATTTCCCCTGTTCAGGTAACGGTCACGGAAGTTCGACCGCCACAGCATTATTCTCTCGACCCGACCCCGCAGGTAGCAACGGTAGCGCCTACCTATACAACATTCTTTATCCAGACAACCCGCATGTGGACAACCGAGATGTCATTCCACTATCATCTTGTGTTCCATATCGGCGGCGGTGGCGATGATGATTGTGATGATGCGCCGGCCGGAGCAAGTTCCATCAGCGCTGACGGATGGCAATGGATTCAGGCAAATGTAGACGCTTCGGATAACGATGGCGATGCTTGCCCCATCTGCTCACATGAGTTTGGGCCGGTGCATAACAGTACCCAAGTCGGCAGCGATACCCAGGAAACCGCCAGCATGACCGTGGGCGACAGGGAAACCACCCTCACATTCCGCAACGTGCGTGAGCGCGGGCAGCTTATCATTACAAAGCTGTGTTCTGTTACAAGCCAGCCCCTCGCGGGCGCGGAGTTTAGAGTTGAGGGCGTAGATTTAGGCAACGCCGGCAGCTTCAGCCAGACCGTCACCACCGGCGCGGATGGTACTGTTACAATCAACGGCTTGTTCCCCGGCAGCTACAGAGTTACGGAAATCGGCGCGCCGCCGACCCATAACAATGACGCGCCCCCGCAGACATTCGCGGTGCAATCAAATGAATTAGTCCGCCTTACGTTTCGTAACACGCGCCGCCAGGGGCTTCAAATTTTGAAGGTAGACCCCGAGGGAAACGCTTTGCAGGGCGCGGTTTTTCAGGTAGCAAGGGGCAGCGGGCAGTCGCTCGGTTCTTTCATAACCGATGTGAACGGCTTAATTATCATCCCCTCAAACCAGCTTGTCACAGGCGAGTATGTAGTAACCGAAATACAAGCGCCGGACGGATTTTTAATCGACCACGCCAACAACCCGCAGCGCATATTTGTAGACAACACCCAGCAGAATCAGAACTATCAACTAACCTTTCGCAACTTCCGTATGCCGTCAATCGAAGTTATAAAGGTTGATGCTTCCGACCCGACAATTAGGCTGGAAGGCGCTGTGTTCAGAATTTCCAATACAATGACCGGGCAACGGTTTGAAGGTACAACCGATGCGAATGGGCGCATATACTTCCCGCGCCTTGACCTCAATACCACATATATCATAGAGGAAGTCAGCGCCCCCGCCGGTCATGTTAATTCGGGATTCCGGCAGGAAATTGTGTTGCGCGAAAACCGGGTGCATACCGTTATCGTGACCAATTCGCAAAAGCCGTCCCTTACCATTGTAAAGGTTGACGATGTAACCGGGGAACGGCTTGCCGGGGCCACTTTCCGGCTGAGAGCGGAAAACGGCAGCTTCCACGATGCTACAACCGATACCAACGGTACTGCTATCATCACAGACTTGGAGCCGGGGGTATATACCCTCGTTGAAATTCAAGCGCCCAGCGGATATATCCACGACAGCACGAACTCCCGCACCATTACCGTGCGCGAGGGGCAACACAACGAAATCCGCATAAGTAATCAAAAATACCCGACATTGACGCTTAGAAAAGTGGACAGCGTGACCGAAAGCCCTGTAGCCGGGGCAAGGTTCTTGATTGAGCGGTTGACATTTTCTGGCATTGTGCGTGTCGGTGAGTTTACTTCCAATGCCGCCGGCTTGATAGTTTTCCCGCAAATCGCCCCAGGCCGTTATCGTATCACCGAAATCGAAGCGCCGGCGGGTTTTGTAATCGACCGCGCCGTGCATGAAATCACGATTGAGAGCGGCGATAATGAACTTGTTATTACAAACACGCCAAGAAGCCCTATTTTTATCCGCAAGACAGACCCGCAGGGCAATCCGCTTTTTGGCGCGGAGTTTACCGTTAGGCAAATGAACGGCGGCATGATTGGGCGTTTTACTACTTCACACACCGGCTATGTCCTTGTGCCGAACGTAGAACCTGGCTGGTATATTGTTGAGGAAGTGCGCGCGCCGGACGGCTTTGTGCTTAACAATACCCCTCAAAATGTCCAGTTAATCGAGGGCAGGCCGGCAACCGTCACATTCGTTAATCAGCGCCGCCCGACCTTGCAGATTGTAAAAATAGATGAAATCACAGGCCGGCCGCTTGCCGGGGCCGTGTTCCGTCTGGCTGAAACTTCCGGGCGCTTTATCGGGGATTTTACCAGCGATAATGACGGGCTTGCGATAATCCACGACCTCGCCCCCGGTGGTTATGTGCTGGTGGAAACCCGCGCGCCGGACGGATATTTGAGGAACTCCACCCCGCGAACCATCCACCTTGAAGCGGGGCGCGTCCACCGTGAGGAATTTAGGAACACGCCGCTGCATTTTATCCGCATTATAAAAAAGGATGCGGTTGACGGTTCTTTGCTTGCCGGGGCCACATTCCGTCTGCTGGACGAAAGGCAACAGGAGATTGAGCGCGGCACTACCAACCGGGCGGGCGAACTTATCTTTTCGGGGCTTGTGCCGGGAAGATATTTTATAGAGGAACTTCGCGCGCCGGACGGCTATCTCCGCAGCGATGAAATCCGCCGGATTGACTTGCATGGTGACAGAAGCCTTGAAATACCGTGGGAGAATACCCCGCTCCGCGATATATCCGTTATAAAGACCTGTGCCGACAGCGGCGATATTTTGGCGGGGGCTGTGTTCCGTTTGCTGGACAGCCGCAGAAATGAAATCACAAGGGCAACCACCGGCGCGGATGGCGTTGTACGCTTTGCACAGCTTGCACCGGGGCGATATTTTATTGAGGAAGTGACCGCCCCAAGCGGTTATCTCCGCTCTACCGAGATTCGCCAGATTGACCTTACCGCTAATGCTGATTTTGAAACCGAGTGGAAGAACACCCCGCTCCGTGACATTATCATCATAAAAACCGATGCCGACAATGGTAATGTTTTGGCGGGCGCGGTGTTCCGTCTGCTGGACAGCCGCAGAAATGAATTATCAAGGGCCACAAGCGGGCCGGATGGCGTTGCGCGCTTTGAACAGCTTGCCCCAGGACGATATTTCATTGAAGAAGTTACCGCCCCAGGCGGCTATCTCCGCTCTACCGAGATTCGCCAGATTGACCTTACTGCCAATGCGGATATAGAAATCGAGTGGGAGAACATGCCGCTTCGTGACATTATCATTGTTAAGGTAGACAACGAAAGCGGTGAGCTGCTTGCCGGGGCCGTATTCCGTCTGCTTGACAGCCGCCGCAATGAACTTGCCAGAGCCACAAGCGGGCCGGACGGCGAAGCGCGGTTTGAACGCCTTGCCCCTGGCAGGTATTTTATTGAGGAAGTTACAGCGCCGAGGGGTTATGTGCGCAGGGCTGAACTGATGCAGATTGACCTAACCAGCAATCAGAATTTAATCATCACATGGGAAAATCAGCGGATTTTAGGCAGCATTGAAATAGTCAAGCTGTCCGATGCAGACCATCCCGAAACCGGCACTCCGAAAGGCTCACGGCTTGCGGGCGCGGTTTTTGAAATCCTTGACGGAAATATGGAGCGCGTGGACAGAATCACCACCGACCGGAACGGCTGGGCGCGGAGCAGGGGCCTTGTGCCGGGGCGCTATGCAATCCGTGAAATCCGCTCCCCTAGCGGATATATCCTAAACGGCGCGGTATTCTATGCTGAAATCCGTAACCACGGCGATGTTATCCGCTTTGAGGTTCTAAACGAGCCGGAGGATATAAACATCACCGTTACCAAGCGCGGCAATGAGGAAGCGGTTGCGGGCGATGTAATCCGCTATGATTTTTCTAACGTGAAAAACGACAGCAACATCCCGCTGCATGACTTCTATTTCCGCGATAACTTGCCGCCGGAGGTTATTCTGCAAAGCGTTCATATCCCCGCGTGGACGCACCGGCTAACCTACCGCGTGGTGTATACGACCAATCAAAAACAAAACCCGCAGATATGGCGGGCAGGGCTTCACACGGCGAACAGTTATGAACTTAGCGTAGCTGATTTAGGGCTTGCGGCAAGTGAGTTTATAACCAGTTTTAGGTTAGAGTTTGGCACAGTACCCGCAGGCTTTACGCAGGACGGCGATTTTTATATGTACACCTTAGTCCGTGAAAATCTGCCCCATGAACACCGATTTGTAAACCGTGTCGATGTCGGCGGCCGGAGCAGACCGGGCGGCGATTGGCACTATGCGCGTGATAGCTGGGCGGTTGTGGTATTCTCAAAACCACGCGGGCCGCTTCCGAGGACGGGGCTGATTGTTTGCGAAAATCAAGACTTTAGCTTTTTTGATTCGGCTTTATTGCGCACATATTCGGCGGCTTCTTCGCTATCCGCATACCGGACATTGATGCCGCCGCAGTCCGGGCAGGCGCTAGGCTCACTCTTGCTTTCAAAGCAAAAAAGGCACTTGCAGATAAAAACTTCCACAGCATCACATCCTCAGTAGCAAGATATATCATAATGACGCGGGGCGGCAATCAGCCGTCCCGCCGTCAGTTTCTACCGTTATTATACTATAAATCATCATTGAAAGGAAGATGCTTTGAGCCGATTAGTGCTTGCCGAGAAGCCGTCCGTTGCCAAAGCCATAGCCGATGTGCTGGGCGCGAAGTCCAAAAAGAACGGCAGTTATGAGGGAAACGGATATATAATCAGTTGGTGCGTGGGCCATCTACTGGAACTCGCCCAGCCCCAGGATTATGACGAGAAATACCAGAAATGGCGCTATGAGGATTTGCCAATCGCCCCGGCGCGGTGGAAATATCTTGCAGCCGACAGTACAAAAAAGCAGTTAAAAATCCTTGTGGATTTGATGAAGCGGCCGGATATTGACACTATTATCAATGCCGCCGATGCTGGACGCGAGGGGGAACTCATATTCCGATTAGTGTATAACCATGCCAAATGTACCAAGCCAATCATGCGCTTTTGGGTTAGCAGCCTTGAACCGTCTGCCATTCGTGCGGGGTTTGATAGCTTGCGCCCCGGCGCTGATTATGACCGCCTGTACCACGCCGCCGATTGCCGACAAAAAGCTGATTGGCTTGTGGGCCTCAACTATACCCGCCTATTCTCGGTGCTGTATAACGCCCAGCTTCGTGTCGGGCGCGTCCAAACGCCTACCCTTGCTATGATAGTGGAGCGGGAGCAGAAAATCAGCGGCTTTGTCAAAGAGCCGTTCTATGTTGCCGGTATTACCGGCGGCAGCTTCACCGCCGAGCGGGAAAAAGTGCAAGATAAACCCGCCGCCGATGCTATCCGTGCCGGTTGTGACGGCAAAACTGCCATTGTAAAATCAGTACAGCGGCAGGAAAAGAGCGTATCAGCCCCAAAGTTATACGACCTCACCACCTTGCAAAGAGAAGCCAACAGGCTTTTCGGCTACACCGCCGCCGGTACTTTAAGCGCCGTCCAAAGCATGTATGAACTAAAAATC
>Ga0131853_10013579_pt1 | contig 14936 bp, 16 predicted proteins | sample TergutLab28metaG_FD_92764 | JGI IMG/M metagenome (GOLD analysis project Ga0131853, IMG submission 92764) | Labiotermes labralis P1 segment gut microbial communities from Petit-Saut dam, French Guiana - Lab288 P1 (version 2) (version 2) | ecosystem: Host-associated > Arthropoda: Insects >... | reverse complement strand
GCGGCGCCGTGCTCGGGGCGGGTGCTGCACACCGCCAACATCCGCTACTTCCCCGACCAGCTCGTCTACACCTTCGAGCACGCCGAGGACGAGGTGGTCTTCGTCGACCGGTCGCTGCTGGGGGTCCTCGCTCCGCAGCTGCCGAGGCTGACGACGCTCAAGCACGTCGTGGTGATGGACGACGGGGCGCCGACGCCGCTGCCCGACGACCCGCGGGTCGTGTCCTACTCCGAGCTGGTCGACGGCGCGACGGAGGCCGACCTCGAGGGCCGGGTCACCGACGAGAGCCTCGCCGCCACGATCTGCTACACCTCCGGCACCACCGGCAACCCCAAGGGCGTCGTCTACTCCCACCGCTCCAACTGGCTGCACGCGCTCTCGTCGCTCTCGTCGAGCAACTTCGGGCTCAGTGACGTCGACCGGATCCTGCCGGTCGTGCCGCTCTTCCACGCCAACGGCTGGGGCTTCGCGCACTCCCCGATCATGGGCGGCGCCTCGCTGGTGATGCCCGGACCGGACCTCTCCCCGCAGGGCATCGTCTCGCTGATGGAGGCCGAGCGGGTCACGGTCGCCGCCGGCGTGCCGACGATCTGGATGGGCGTCGCGCCGCTGCTGAAGGACCACGACCTGTCGCAGCTGCGCACGGTGATCTGCGGCGGGTCGGCCGTGCCGACCTCGCTGTCGGAGTCGTGGCGCTCCGCGATCGGCGTACCGATCACCCAGGCGTGGGGCATGACCGAGATGTCGCCGCTGGGATCGGTGTGCTCGCCGCGGGCCGAGGTGCTCGAGATGAGCGAGGAGGAGCAGGTCGAGGTGCGGGCGACGGTCGGCTTCATGGCGCCCGGCGTCGAGCTGCGGATCGTCGACCCGACCACCCGCGAGGAGCAGCCGTGGGACGGCGAGACCACCGGCGAGCTGGAGGCGCGCGGGCCGTGGATCGCGCGGCAGTACTACAAGACCGACGAGCCGGGCGACCAGTTCTCCCCCGACGGCTGGCTGCGCACCGGCGACGTCGCGGCGATCTCGGAGCTGGGCTACGTCACGATCGTCGACCGCACCAAGGACCTGGTGAAGTCCGGAGGCGAGTGGATCAGCTCGGTCGCGGTCGAGAACGAGATCATGGGCCACCCCGCCGTCGCCGAGGCGGCGGTCATCGCGACGCCGCACCCCAAGTGGGGCGAGCGGCCGCTGGCCTTCGTCGTCGTACGCGACGGCGCCTCGCTCACCAAGGAGGAGCTGCTCGCCTTCCTGGGCGAGAGTCTCGGCAAGTGGCAGGTGCCCGACGACGTCGTCTTCATCGACGAGGTTCCCAAGACCAGCGTCGGGAAGTTCTCGAAGAAGACCCTGCGCGAGGAGTACGCCGACTACTCGCTACCGACCGCCTGAGGCACGCCGTAGGTTCGGGGCATGGCCACGAACCTGATCCCCTACCTGCACTTCCGCGACACCGCGCGCGACGCCATGGAGCTCTACCGCTCGATCCTCGGCGGCGACCTCGAGATCCGCACCTTCGGCGACTTCAACCAGGGCGAGGGCGGCGCCGACCTGGTCATGCACGCCTCCCTGGAGACGCCTGCGGGCTACACGATCTTCGCCTCCGACAGCGCGCCCGGGAACGAGCGGGCCGAGGGCGAGAACGTCGCGCTGTGCCTGGCCGGCGACGACGCCGAGGAGCTGCGCGACCACTTCCGCCGGCTGTCCGAGGAGGGCACCGTCCGGATGCCGCTGGAGAGGCAGATGTGGGGCGACGAGTTCGGCATGCTGGTCGACCGCTTCGGGATCCACTGGATGGTCAACATCGGCCCGTCCTCCTGACCTCCGGGTCGTGGGTCTGACGAACGGCTGCAGGGGCGCGCCAGACCCACGGCCCTCCGTGGAAACCGGGGTCGCCTCGGGCGCGTCCGACATGGTGTGAGCCATCTGCGCCGACTCGGCACGCCTTCCCTGACCGCGTCACCGCGGCGGTCGATGATGGTCGGGCCATGACCGCAACACTGCTCCCTCCAGCCCCACCGCTCACAGGGCCGCCGCGGCCGGAGCGCCGCCTCGCGGCGCTCGACGGTCTGCGCGCGCTGGCTGTGGTCGGGGTGGTCGTCTTCCACGACTTCGGCGGCGCGCTGCCCGGCGGCTTCGCGGGCGTGGACGTGTTCTTCGTCCTGAGCGGCTTCTTCATCACCGGTGGGCTGCTGCGCCACGAGGGTGGGCTGGCCAGATTCTGGCAGCGCCGCGCCCGCCGGCTGCTGCCCGCGCTGGTGCTGCTGGTGCTGGTCTGCGGCTCGCTGGTCGGGCTGATCCGCAGCGACGCCGGCGTCGGGTTCGGCCGGCAGGTCCTGGCCGCACTCGGCTTCGCCACCAACTGGCAGCTCGTCTCCGCCGGCAACTCCTACTTCGCACAGTCGGCGCCGCCGCTCTTCCAGCACCTGTGGTCGCTCGCGGTCGAGGAGCAGTTCTATCTGCTCTGGCCGCTCGTCCTGGTGGCGCTGGTGCGGGTCGCCCGGCGGCGTACCCAGGTGCTCGTCGTCGGCGGCGCCGCGCTCGCCTCGGCCGCGCTGATGGCCGGGATCGCACTGGCCGGCGACACCGGACGCGCCTACTACGGCTCCGACAGCCACTGCTTCGGGCTGCTCGCGGGCGCCGCGCTGGCGCTGGCGCTCGACGCCCGACCGGTGATGCGGCTCGAGGGCGTCCGGGCGGTCGCCGCCGGGCTCGGCGGGCTCGCGGGGCTGGTGCTCGCCTTCCGGGTCCTCGACGGCGCCGACCCGCTCACCTACGTCCTCGGACTGCCGGCGGTCGTCGGGCTGACCCTGCTGCTGATCCTCGTCACGGTCCGGGGCGGACTGCGCCGTAGCCTCGGCGCCGCGCCGCTGGTGGCCCTCGGCCAGCGCTCCTACGGCATCTACCTGTGGCACTGGCCGCTGCTCGTCCTGCTCCGCAACGCCTACCCGGAGGCCGCACTCGACCACCCGACGGTCCTCGGCGCCGTGGACGTCGCACTCACCCTGGCGGCCGCCGGGGCGTCGTACGCCCTCCTCGAGCGGCCGCTGCAGCGCCTCGGCCTCGGTGGATACGTCCGCCTGGTCGCCGCCCGGCTGCGTGCGACCGGCCGCCACCAGCCGACCGTCATCGCGGTCGGAGCCACCGCCGTCGTCGCGGCGATGTCGCTCACCCTCGCGGCCTGCATGCAGGGGCCACGGGTCAGCAGCGCGGAGGCGCAGATCGAGGCGGGGATGCGGGCGATCCAGCAGGCCGGGTACGTCGGCCCGGTCCACCACGCCTCGGCGCCCCGCCCGCACCGGAGGCCGTCGGCGCCGAAGCCGATCGCGCCGACCGGGCCGCACATCACCGCCATCGGCGACTCGGTCATGCTCGCCTCCGCACCCGGGCTGCTGCACCGCTTCCCCGGCATCTCGATCGACGCGCAGGTCTCGCGCCAAGCCGACACCGCGCCGGGGATCGTGGCGTCCCTCGCACGCAGCGGCCGGCTGCGGCCGATCGTGCTGATCGGGCTGGGCACCAACGGCTACCTCGGCGCCGGCACGCTCGCCGCCATCCGCGAGGCCGCCGGCCCGACCCGCGAGCTGGTCTTCGTCAACGCGTTCGTGCCGCGCTCCTGGGAGGGGTCGGTCGACGACCAGCTGCGCGACTACGTCGCCCGTGACCCGCGCTCGGCGCTGGTCGACTGGCGGGGCGCGATCTCGACGCACCTCGGCGACCTGGGGCCCGACCACATCCACCCCGGTCCCGCCGGCGGGACGCTGTACGCCGACACCGTGGCCGGCGTACTGGACCGGCTGCACCTCACCTCGGCCGCCGTCGGGCACGAAACGGGTGGCGTTTTGCGATCGGACCGGCGGTCCTGGGGCAAAGTGCCACCCATTTCGCAGCGGCGGAGACACCGAGACAGCACCCGGCACCCCCACCGCTAGGGTGCGAGACGTGAGCCAGTCCCTCCAGGAGCGCTACTTCCCCGACCTGCCGTGCTTCGGCTGCGGCCCCGCCAACGACAAGGGGCTGCGGCTGCGCAGCCACCTCGGCGAGGACGGCAGCGTGACGGCCCGGTTCCTGCCCTGGCCGGAGCACGACAACGGGCTGGGCTACCTCAACGGCGGCATCATCGCCACGCTGCTCGACTGCCACAGTGCGGCCGCGGTGACGCATGCCGCCTACGAGAACGGCTGGGAGGCCCTGCCCGGCGCGGCGCTGCCGCACGTCACCGCCGGGCTGGACGTGCACTACCTGCGCCCGGCTCCCCTGACGGAGGCCGTGACGCTGCACGCCGAGATCATCGAGGCCAGCGAGCCCGCGATCACCGCGCGCGTCTGGCTGGAGTGGGACGGCAAGCCGCGCGCCGAGGCCACCGCCGTCTGGAAGCGCTGGCGCCCGCGCGGCTGACGTCGTACGGCCTCAGGCGAGCCTGGCCGGGAGCGACTCGTAGCCGCGCAGGATGCGGGTGCCGCGCCGGCGCGCGCCGGGCAGCAGCTCGAGGTCGGGATACCGGTCGAACAGGGTCCGCAGCCCGACCTCGCCCTCCATCCGCGCGAGCGCGGCGCCGAGGCAGTAGTGCCGCCCGGCGGAGAAGGACACGTGGTCGCGGGCGTTCTCGCGCTGGGTGTCGAACCTCTCCGGGTCGTCGAAGACCTCGGGATCGCGGTTGGCGGCGGCGAGGACGGTGGTGACGACGGACCCGGCCTGCAGTGGTACGCCGGCGAGCTCGGTGTCGCGGGCGGCGACCCGCCCGGTGAGCAGGACCGGCGGGTCGAAGCGCAGGATCTCGTCGACCGCGTTGGGCCACAGGTCCGGCTGCTCGCGGAGCAGCGTGAGCTGCTCGGGGTGGGAGCGCAGCAGCGCGATGCCGTTGCCGAGCAGGTTGACGGTCGTCTCGAAACCGGCCGCGAGCACCAGCCCGGCGGTGGCCTTCAGCTCGAGCTCGGAGAGCTCGCCCTCCTCGTCCCGCACGGCGACGAGCTTGCTGAGCAGGTTGTCGCCGGGATTGGCCCGCAGGTAGGTGAGGTGCCCGGTGAGCCAGGCGTCGAACTCGCGCAGGCACGCCTCGACCGACCGGAACTCCCGGAAGGACAGTCCCAGGTCGAGGCTGGAGGCCGCGCCGGCGCCCAGATGCAGGATGTAATCGCGCTGCTCGGTCGGCACGCCGAGGATCTCGGAGATCACGGTCACCGGCAGCAGCCCGCAGTAGCGCTCGACCAGGTCGACCGGCGAGGTCGGGTCGAGGCTGTCGAGCAGCTCGGCCGCGACCTGCTCGGTGCGCTCGCGCAGGCTCTCGACCGCGCGCACGGTGAAGACGCGGGTGACCAGCTTGCGGTAGCGGGTGTGGTCGGGCGGCTCGGTCACCAGCAGCGACGGCGGCTGGACCGGGTTGAAGACCTCGAGCGCCGACCAGTCCGCCAGCCGCTGGAGCGGCCCGGCCGCCGCCGACGGGATGCCGGTGCGGAAGTCGTTGCTGGCGAGCACCTCGTGGACGAGCGCATGATGGCCGGTCACCTGGCTGAAGGCGCCCCTGTGCATCGGGCCCGACGCGCGCAGCTCGTCGAAGAGCGGGATCAGGTCGAAGGTGTGCGAGCCGACCGCGTTGTTGATCAGCCGGCCCTGCAGGTCGCCGCGCTTGGCCGCCTGCCGCATCACGTTGCGCGGCAGGCCCTGCGTGACGCCCCACCGCACGAACGGCTTGGCACGGTCCTCGGCGCGGGCGAGCAGTCCACGGCCGCCGGCGTACATCCTCAGCATGGGCCCAACGTACTCCCGGTATCACATCTCCAGGCCCGCCACCCGCAGCCGCACGCTGACCAGGTCGCCCTCGTCGATCCGCTCGGCACGGCGTACGGCGACCTTCAGCGGCACCAGGTAGCGGCCGTCCTTGGGGAAGAGCGCGGTCTCGAAGTCGGTCTCCCCGATCCGCACGAGGACCGGCACCTGCCCCCAGTAGGCGACCGCGCGGGCCGCCTCCTTGAGGTCGGCGCTGTCGTCGGGCGGCATCGCGACGAAGAGGTACGGCGCCGGGCCGCGCCACTCGATGACCTCGCCCTCGAACTCCCAGTCCATCGCGCTCACCCGACGAAGATGCAGAAGGGGTGACCGGCGGGGTCGGCGAGGACGTAGATCGGCTCCTCGGGGTCGTCGTGGCCGTCGCGCCGGATCTCGGCGCCGAGCGCGAGCGCCCGGTCGCGCTGGCGCTCCAGCGCCGCGACGTCGGGGACCCGCATGTCGAGGTGGAGCTGCTGCGGCACCGTCCGGTCGGGCCAGGTCGTCCTCGGGAGATCGTCGACCTGCTGGAAGGCGAGCCGCCGCGTGCCGGCCGCGTCGGTGAGCACCAGCCAGTCGGCGTCGGCGGGCGGCTCGTCGCCGAGGCGGTAGCGCAGCCCGAGGAGCTCGCGGTAGAACTCCGCGAGCCCGCGGGCATCGGTGGCGTCCAGCGCGGTCTGCACCAGCTCCGGGTAGTCGTCCATGGGCACACTCTGCTCCCGCCCGGCCGGCGGCACCACCGCTTAGCCTCGGCTGGAGGCGGGGCGGTGGTCGGCGTACGCCGCGGCGAAGCGCTCGAGCGTCGCGAGGCACAGGTCGACCGGCTGGAACCCGCCGCCGGAGAGGGTGTGCAGCCAGCTGGCCAGCCCGAAGACCGGCGTACGGCGGTAGAGGTCCCGGGCTGTGGCCGCGTCAGGTGCGACCGCGCCGAGGTCGTCGAGGTATCCGGCCAGCAGGTCGCGCTCGTGCGCGCGGCGGTCGGCGACGGCGAGGCTCGAGGCGACCAGGTAGCCGACGTCGTGGACCCAGCTCCCCGACCGCACCAGCTGCCAGTCGTAGAAGCCGGTGGTCCCGTCGGGCAGGCCGTAGGTGTTGCCGGGGTGCGGGTCGCCGTGCAGCAGGGTCTGCGGGCCGGTCGCGGCGGTGCGCGCCCATTGCCGGAAGCCCCGCTCGATCGTGACCGCGTCGTCGGGCACCAGCTCGGGTCGGCCCAGCGCCCGCAGGCGCCGGCGGGCGTTGAGCAGGCTGCCCCACGAGACCGGCGCCCAGACCGCGCCGAGCCGCCAGGGCCGGACGAAGCCGAGGGTCTGCGGACGCTGCCAGTACGCCGCATGCAGCCGCGCCAGGCCGGCCAGCCCGTCGCGGACCTGGTCGACCGTCAGCGGCCGGGTGGCGTCGTGCGGTGTCGCCCCGCGCGCGGTGACGTCCTCCATCAGCACGATCGCGGCGAGGCGACGGCGGTCGACGGCCGCGGCGTAGAGCTCGGGGTGCTCCAGCGGGAGCCTCGCTCCCGCTGCCGCCAGGTCGGCCTCGGCCTCGCGGGCGCCGAGCGCGGTGAGCGCGAGCCGGTTGAGCATGCTGCCCTCGCGCTTCACGAACACCGTGGCGGGGCCCGCCCCGGCGGCGTACTCGAGGGTGAGGCGGGCGCGGCTGTTGGTGCCGTGGGCGACCGCGCCGACGGCCACCGACGAGACGACCGCGCCCGGGAACCGTGGCGCCAGCGCCTCCGTCACCCAGGCGGGCGTCAGCTCCGACCACTCCCGCGGCACCCTCAGCACGCGGGAGACTCTAGGACCGGCGGCGTGCCAGCAGGGTGGCGTCCTCGATGTCGACCTCCTGCCCGTCGCGGACCGTCGTCCGCGGACGCTCCTCGGCCACGACGACCTCGAAGTCGTCGGGCAGCGCCGAGACCAGGTCCGCGGCGAGGAACATCGCGTTGCGGTGGCTCTCGCTCAGCTGGGTGAACACGTGCGACGGGGCGTGGCCGACGACCAGCAGGTGGCCGCCGGGCGCGACCGCCTCCGCGAGCCGGCGGGTCACCTCGGCCATCCCGCGGTCGGGCGGGTGCAGGAAGTGGGTGGTGACCAGGTCGTAGGCGCGGCCGCCGGCGGCGAAGGTGCGCGCGTCGACCTGCCACCAGTCGGTGCGGTCGGCGACGCCGGCCTCCTCCGCGTGCCGCCTGGCGCGCTCCAGACCGGCGGCGGAGAAGTCGGCGCCCGTGACCGTCCAGCCCTGGTGGGCCAGCCAGATGACGTCCCCGCCCTCGCCGCAGCCGACGTCGAGCGCCGTGCCGGGCGTCAGCCGCAGCGCCTCGGCCACCAGCTGGGGGTTGGGGTTGCCGCTCCAGACCTTCTCGGTCCCGGAGTAGCGCTCGTCCCAGCTCGGGGGCTCGAACATCTCCCAGTCCGACTCGTCGTGATCGTGTTCCTGGCTCATGCGGCCAGCGTCGCCCATGTAACGCGGTGTCCGCCACTCCTCTGCGGTGTTGCAGCACCGCGAAGGTGACGTGGACACCGCGTTACATGCCGGCGGTGCGGCGAGACGCGCTTCCGGCGTACCGTCCCGTCATGCGCATCGCAGTGGCCGGTGGCACCGGCTGGACCGGGCGACTGGTCGTCGACGCCCTCCGCGAGGCGGGCGACGAGACCGTGGTGCTGGCCCGCTCGACCGGAGTCGACGTCACCACCGGCGCGGGCCTGGCCGAGCGACTCGAGGGCGTCGACGTGCTGGTCGACGTCACCAACGTCACCGCGATGCGGGCCGGGCCCTCCGTGGAGTTCTTCGAGGCGGCCACCACCAACCTGCTGGCGGCCGAGCGGGCGGCCGGCGTCGGCCACCACGTCGCGCTCTCCATCGTGGGCGTCGACCGGGTCGGCTTCGGCTACTACCTCGGCAAGCGCCGCCAGGAGGAGCTGGTGCTCCAGGGTCCCGTGCCGGCGACCGTGCTGCGGGCGACCCAGTTCCACGAGTTCGCGGCGCAGATGCTCGAGCGGATGGGCCGGCTCGTGCTCGCCCCGCGGATGCTGAGCCAGCCGATCGCGGTCGCCGAGGTGGCCGCGCACCTGGTCGACCTCGTCCACGAGCCACCCGCCGGGATGGCGCCCGAGCTCGCCGGGCCCGACGTACAGGAGATGCCGGACATGATCCGCCGCGTCGCCCGGGCACACGGTGATCGACGGCTCGTGATCCCGGTTGGTCTGCCCGGCAAGGTGGGCCGGGGCTTCGCCGGCGGCGGGCTGCTGCCGACCGGGCCCGGGCCGCGCGGCACGGTCACCTTCGAGGAATGGCTCGCGACCCAGCACCGCTGAGCCGGGCGGGTGCGGGCCGTCGCCGGCACGGCTACGGTGGCTGCCGTGAGTGTCTCCCCTCCCTTCCGCGCCGACATCGTCGGCAGCTTCCTGCGCCCCGACAGCGTCCACCAGGCCCGCGCCGACCACGAGTCCGGTGCGATCGACGACGCCGCCCTCCGCTCCGTGGAGGATGCCGCCATCACCGACCTCCTCGCCAAGGAGGCCGACGCCGGCCTCCGGCTCGCGACCGACGGCGAGTTCCGTCGCGCGTGGTGGCACTACGACTTCCTCGGCATGCTCGACGGGGTCCAGCTGCTCGACTCCGACCACGGCATCGAGTTCCAGGGCGTCACCACCAAGAGCCAGGTGCTGCGCGTGGACGACCGGATCGGCTTCCCGGCCGACCACCACATGCTCGACCACTTCCGCTTCCTGCGCGATCACGTGCCGGCCGGCGTGCTGCCGAAGATCTCGATCCCGTCGCCCTCGGTGCTGCACTTCCGGCTCGACGCCGACGCCGTGACCGCCGAGGTCTACGGCGACGACCACGAGGCGCTCTTCGACGACCTGGCCGCGGCCTACCGCGCCGCCGTACGCGCCTTCTACGACGAGGGCTGCCGCTACCTGCAGTTCGACGACACCGTCTGGGCCTACCTGTGCTCGCAGACCGAGCTCGACAAGGCGGCCGCGCGCGGCATCCGCGTCGACGGCATCGCGGAGCGGTACGCCGGACTCATCAACGCCGCCCTCGACGGCAAGCCCGACGACATGGTGATCACCACCCACGTGTGCCGCGGCAACTTCCGCTCGACGTGGATCTCCTCGGGCGGCTACGAGCCGGTCGCCGAGCCGCTGCTCGCGGGCACCAACTACGACGGCTACTTCCTTGAGTACGACACCGAGCGCGCCGGCGGCTTCGAGCCGCTGCGCCACCTGCCGAAGGGCGACAAGACGGTCGTGCTCGGCCTGCTCACCTCCAAGGACGGCCAGCTGGAGGACGCCGACGCCGTCAAGAGGCGGATCGACGAGGCCTCTGCCTTCGCCCCGATGGAGCAGCTCGCGCTGAGCACCCAGTGCGGCTTCGCCTCGACCGAGGAGGGCAACGTCCTCACCGAGGAGCAGCAGTGGGCCAAGGTCCGCGAGGTGGTGCGGATCGCGGGCGAGGTCTGGGGCTGATCCCTAGACCAGGTCGCGGAGCACGACGGCCTGGTTGTGCTCCGCGTCCTTGGCGCCGTAGACCAGGGTGACCACGTCGTGCTCGCGGCGGCGCCGGCGCAGCTCCTCGAGCGCGGGCGAGCCGGACAGCTCGGCGCGGTAGCGCTCGGCGAACTCCGCGAACCGCGCCGGGTCGTGCCCGAACCAGCGCCGCAGGTCGGCCGACGGGGCGACGTCCCTCATCCACTCGTCGAGCGCCGCGTCGTCCTTGCCGACCCCGCGCGGCCACAGCCGGTCGACGAGGATCCGGTAGCCGTCGGAGGGTGCCGGGTCGTCGTACACGCGCTTGATCCGGAGGTCACCCATCCGGTCACCGTACGCCGCTCAGTCCGCTGCGGGCCTCGCCAGGAGGGTGCGGTCGGCGAGGGTCAGGACCGTCAGCGCCACGCTGACGCCGATCATGATCCAGGCGATCAGATGCACGCCCTGGTCGGAGACCTGCTCGCGGAAGACCATCCCGGTGATGGCCGAGGACGCGATGGAGCCGACGTACCCGAAGGTGCGCAGCAGGCCCGACGCGGTGCCGAGCTGCTCGGCCGGCGCGTGCAGGTAGAGCGCGGTCTGGTTGCCCGCCGCGGCGAAGCCCACGGCGACGCCGAAGAGGATGGTCACGACGAGGACCATCCCGACCCAGGCGTCGGCGTCGAGCAGCAGCACGCACGCCGAGCCGGCCAGGGTGGTCAGTGCCGCGGCGATGGCCGGCCCGCGGACCAGGTTGCGACGCGAGATCGGGATGATCACGACGCCGGAGACCAGCGTCATCGGCAGGAGGAGCGCACCCGACTCCGACTCGCTGTAGCCGCGGACGGTCTCGATCCACTGGGTGATGCCGTAGAGCACGACGTACTGGCAGAGCATGGCGAGCCCGAAGCGGGCGTACGTCGCGCTCAGCGCCGGCCGCGAGCCCAGCAGGCGCAGGTCGATGAAGGGCGCCGAGGCGCGCAGCTCCCAGGCGAGGTGGGCGATCCACAGCACGACCGAGAGGCCCAGGACCCACCAGTGGGCGGTGGGCAGCTCGAAGAGGAAGACGAGCAGGGCGAGCATCGCGGCGGCGAAGCCGAGGATGCCGATCAGGTCGAGGCGCGCGGAGATCTCGCGCACGCTGCTGCGCTGCAGTGGGCCGTCCGGCTCGACCCAGGCCAGGGTGGCCGCCAGCGCGACGACCGCGACCGGGAGGTTGATCAGGAAGACCGCGCGCCAGCCGAGGCCGCCGACCAGCAGGCCGCCGATCGGCAGGCCCAGCGAGGCGGTGGCGATGCCGGCGATCTGCAGCCCGCCGAGTACGCCGCCGGGCGGCTGCTGCAGGCCGGCCTCGTGGGACCGCCTGCGGATCAGCAGCATCGCGGTCGGGTAGGCGCAGGAGGTGCCGAGGCCGATCAGCACCCGGCTGACCAGCAGGGTGAGCAGGTCCTGGGCGACGCCGCCGATCAGGCCGCCCGCGGCGACCATCCCGATGCCCGCGATGAAGACCCGGCGGGGCCCGAACACCTCGGCCGCCTTGCCGGCCGTGGGCTGGGCGATCGCGGTGGCCAGGTAGAGCGCGGTCACCAGCGTCGCGGTCTGCCCGATCGGGATGCCGATGCCGTGCGCGATCGGGACCAGCGCGGTCGCGAGCAGCGAGCTGTTGATCGGGTTGAGCGCCGAGCCGACGAACAGCGGCGTGGTGAACCGCCAGGAGAACGGCCGCTCGCGCACGGTCGCATGTTGGTCGGTCGTCCTCGTCACGTGCACAGCTATACAGCCTGCCGGGAGAGCGCCCGCCTTCGGCCCGGCTAGGACGATGGGGACGTGCGGCGCGCGCGTCCCCATCGTGTGCGACGGGGGTTGCAACGATGGGGACGCGGACCGTCCGCGTCCCCATCGTCCCAGGCGTCAGGCAGGGACCGTCGGCTCGGGCAGGTCCATGACCGCCTGGTCGGTGCCGCAGCAGCCGGTGCCGTCGGCGGAGAAGGTCGGGCTGTCGGCGAGGACGGCGTACACCTCCCAGCGCTCGCCGTTCGGGGCGTTCTCGACCCAGAACTTGTCCTGCCTGGCGTAGCAGCAGGTGGTGTCGCGCTCGTCGATCGACGCGAAGCCGGCCTCGGCGAGGCGGGTCTGCTCGGCGTCGACGACCTCGGTGTCGGCCACCTCCACGCCGAGGTGGTTGAGGGTGCCGCCCTGGCCACGGGTCTCGATGAGGACGAGCTTCAGCGGCGGCTCGGTGACCGCGAAGTTGGCGTAGCCGGGCCGCACCTTCGCGGGCGCGGTGTCGAACAGGCGGCTGTAGAAGTCGATCGAGGCGTCGAGGTCGTCGACGTTGAGAGCGAGCTGGATGCGGGACACGATGGCCTCCCCGGCACATTGACGGTTGTCGATGCCTTCGAGGTTGCCGCATTCATCGACGTACGTCAATATTGATCCATGTCGAAGTCCTTGGAGCTGACGCCGGTCGCCTCGGTCGCATGCTGCTCGCCGCTCACCTCCGACCCGCTGGCCCGCCAGGACGCCGAGCGGATCGCGCCGGTCCTCAAGGCGCTGGGCGACCCCGTCCGGCTGCGGCTGCTCTCCCTGGTCGCGGCACACGAGGGCGGCGAGGCCTGCGTGTGCGACCTCAACGAGGCCTTCGACCTCTCCCAGCCCACGATCAGCCACCACCTCAAGGTGCTCCACGAGGTCGGCCTGCTCGATCGCGAGAAGCGCGGCACCTGGGTCTACTACCGGGTGCGCCGCGAGGCGCTCACGGACCTCGGCACACTGCTCGGCTGATGCCCACCCTGCTTCAGCGCCTCGTCGCCGAGACCCTCGGCACCGGGTTCCTGGTGGCCACGGTGATCGGCTCCGGCATCGCGGCGACCAGGCTCTCGCCCACCGACGTCGGGCTGCAGCTGCTCGAGAACGCCCTTGCGACCGGCGCCGTCCTGGTCGCGCTGATCGTCACCTTCCACCCGGTCAGCGCGGCGTTCAACCCGCTCGTGACGGCCGTCGACGCGGCTCGGCGCCGTTTCACGTGGATCCAGGCGGCGCTGCTGATGGCCGGCCAGGTCCTCGGCGGCTGCGTCGGCGCGGTCGTCGCCAACCTGATGTTCGGCCTCGGCCCGGTGTCGTGGTCGACCCACCACCGCACCGGCGGCGGGCTCTGGCTGGGCGAGGTCGTGGCGACCCTCGGGCTGCTGCTGGTCATCTTCGCCGCGCCACGCCCCACCGATCGCGAGCACACCGTCGCGTACGCCGTCGGCGGCTACATCACGGCCGCCTACTGGTTCACCTCCTCGACGTCCTTCGCGAACCCCGCGGTGACGATCGCCCGGATGCTCTCGGACTCGTTCGCAGGCATCGCGCCGGCGTCGGTGCCGATGTTCGTGCTCATGCAGGTGGTCGGGACCGTGCTCGCGGTCGCCCTCATCCGCGTCCTGCGGCCCCGCGCCGCCCAGCCCACCCAGGAGTCGTTGCGATGACCGCGCCCACCGTCCTGTTCGTCTGCGTCCACAACGCCGGCCGCTCCCAGATGGCCGCCGGGTACCTCCAGCGGCTGGCGGGCGACCGCGTCACGGTGCTCTCCGCCGGCTCGCAGCCCGCCGACCGGATCAACCCGGTCGCCGTCGAGGCGATGCTCGAGGAGGGCATCGACCTGCGCGCCGCCCAGCCCAAGGTGCTCACCGCCGAGACGGTCCAGGACTCCGACGTGGTGATCACGATGGGCTGCGGCGACGCCTGCCCCTTCTTCCCGGGCAAGCGCTACGAGGACTGGAGGCTGGACGACCCCGCGGGGCAGGGGCTGGACGCGGTCCGGCCGATCCGCGACGCCATCCGGGCACGGGTCGAGGAGCTGATCGCCTCCCTCGGCGTCTGACTCAGTGCGCGAAGTGCCGCGCCGAGGAGCCGACCGAGCCCTGCTGCCGCAGCCGGGTCGTCACCGCGGTGAGGTCCTCGGCGAACCGGCGGGTCAGGTCGGCGCTGAACCCGTGTCGCAGCACGCACGATCCGCAGGACGGCGACCTCCTCCGCGTCCGCGGGCATCGTGTACGCCGGCACCTGCCAGCCGTAGGAGCGCAGCTCGTGCGACACGTCGAAGACCGTGAACGGCGTACCGTCCCGCAGCGCCATGGCGAGGACCGGCAGCGCGGAGCCGTCGCCGACGAGGTCGTACTCCGGCAGTGAGCTGCCGATGTAGTCGGCGAGCCAGACCGCGTCCCGACGGAGGTCGGTCATGATCCGGGTGTAGCCGGACGCTCCGAGGCGCAGGAAGTTGTAGTACTGCCCGACGACCTGGTTGCCGGGGCGCGAGAAGTTCAGCGTGAAGGTCGGCATGTCCCCGCCGAGGTAGTTGACGTGGAACACCAGCTCCTCGGGCAGGTCGGCGCGCTCGCGCCAGACCGCGAAGCCGATCCCGGGGTAGGTCAGGCCGTACTTGTGCCCCGACACGTTGATCGACCGCACCCGCGGGAGCCGGAAGTCCCACGCGAGGTCGGGGTCGAGGAACGGCGCCACGAACCCGCCGGACGCGGCGTCGACGTGCACGGGCACGTCGGGTCCGCCGCCGGCAGCGAGCTCGTCGAGGGCCGCCACGATGCCGGCCACGTCCTCGTACTCGCCGGTGAACGTCGTGCCGAGGATCGCCACCACGCCGATGGTGTTCTCGTCGACCGCCTCGCGGACCTGCTCCGGCGTGATCACGTAGCGGCCGGGCTCGACCGG
>Ga0131853_10013577_pt1 | contig 14937 bp, 6 predicted proteins | sample TergutLab28metaG_FD_92764 | JGI IMG/M metagenome (GOLD analysis project Ga0131853, IMG submission 92764) | Labiotermes labralis P1 segment gut microbial communities from Petit-Saut dam, French Guiana - Lab288 P1 (version 2) (version 2) | ecosystem: Host-associated > Arthropoda: Insects >... | reverse complement strand
ATTAGTGACGAGGTCAGTAGGATACAGTCTCTTAAGTCTGCGAGTTCCGAATTGCTCTTGAAATAATGTATTTGCTAGGTTGTTGGGGTGAGTGTCGAGTCGTTTTCGGTAGTTTGCACTGAAACGTCTATTCTTAGAATGAGAAATGTTTCAGATAAAAGTTGTAGAGAGAATAAAAACACACATTTTATGCTCAATAACGTATTTTCGAAAATCGTGCCGTTTGTGAGATAATGTGGAAAAGTGTGGTAGCGCCGGACAGACCACAGATGAAAATATGACGCAACAGCATTGCATGCTGGATACCTAAGGCTACAAAAACACCCTCATAACGTGTAACACTGCTTTGACACTGCAACAATGTTAGGCGAAAGCGCCTCAATGTTGCGTGATACGTGCATTGTCTAGCTTGTTACCTCATAATAAATTAAAGAATTTTCTTGTAAGTCTGTAATAAATATGAACTGTTATCAATGTCATGGCTGTGAACTAAATTCAGAGCAAACTCACAGTCGAAACCGTTGAAGGGGACTTCCTCAGTCCACATTACGTATATAGAATCACTCGAAAGCTAAAAAGTAGGAAAGAGAATACGTATTGCTCCTTCCATAACTCTTATATTAAATATTTTAAGTGAAGACTAATAAACTATAGAACTGTAAATCAAGAAGCAAGATTTCGAGTCTCAAAAGATACTGTTTGCTTCGGTGCTCGAATACTGGGAGAGAGAGAGAGGTTTCTCCCTTCACAGCCTCGTAATTTTCCAGTAGGAAGAACGCGATAATTTCCACGAAAAAATGTCCTGAACATAAAGTTATCCACTCAAATTCCAGTGCAGTAGATAAGAATATATGGAGTTTCCCTTTTGTTTCCGTATGTACAGTAATGGCTGTCGTCTTCGTTATAGGTGTAATTTACCTTGTACCTTCATTGTTAACGAGATTAAGAAACACTACTTGGAGATATAATCTCGCTGCAAAGTAAGAAAAGAGGGATACGAAATTCAGATACGGGAATTATTTCAAGAAGGGAATTCTGGGAAGAAAGCTCTCGCACGTTGGCAACTGGTTACAAAACCAAACAGAAGATTCCGCTATTTTTCTTTCTCTTGCCAGCCGTAGCAGCGTTACAACCAGTGCACTGTGTGATGTGCCGACTGTTATTGCTGATATAACCCTGTCTGGAATAATGAGAAGAGCAGAAGGCTACTTGTCATCTTGCTTGATAAATTATCTTAAATGTGGTCTGTCCGAATCATCTAGTCTCTTATTGCCCTTTAAGAAGCTTACTTGCTCTTCTCTAAAGTTCCCTACTATCAAAGTAAGATTTTAGATTAATCTTTATTTACCTCATGGAAATTCATGTGAAAAAAGTACCTTCCTTCATCCAAAGAAAGTATGTAAATTACTAACGCTGGCTTAGAGTCTGAGTCTCGTAGATAGAGAGATCCAAGTAATAAATCACGGCTTTATTTTAGAATTTAAGTTAAGAGGCACGTGTTAGGAATTAATGTACATATAAGTGTAAAAACAGTGCAACACATATATTAATAACTGCCCAACGAGATGTAACACAACGCAGTCTATTTATTATTCTGCAAGTTCACTCTACATGTTTCGGGTGTCAACCACACCCATCATCAGGAGTACACAAAACTGTAATTACAGCCTCCCGTACTGGTCATATTTTTTGTGAAGCTACCTCCTTCCAATGTGGCCATGCTAGCTTGGGCAAGTTCACTCTACATGTTTCGAGTCAAGCCCATCCATTATCAGGAGTACACAAAACTGTAATTACAACCTCCGGCACTGGCCATATTTTTTTTGCGCAGCTACCTCCCTTCAACGTGGCCAAGCTAGCTTGGCCACGTGGAGTCCAGGTTGGAGGGAGGTAGCTGCACATTACCGGAGGCTGTAGTTACAGTTTTGTGTACTCCTGATGATGGGTGTGGTTGAAACCCGAAATATGTAGAGTGAACTTGCAGAATAATAAATAGACTGCTTTGTGTTGCATCTCGTTGGACAATTATTAATATAGATCAGCGATGCACGGAACCATAAACATAAAATTGTGACTTATCTATGAATAAAAGGCTAGGATGCAACACACTCCCTTGAAAAAGGACGGCTGTATTTAACACCGATCTTCTCCAGGATGAAAGATCCCTCAGAACTGCGGAATGGTCCGTTCTAACGTTCTAGTACGTTGAACTGTATTTAACTCCAGTCTTTCAACTGCAGTGATTACGTAAGGTCAACTGAGATGAGTTCATGTGTGTTGAAGAGGTATGAATCTATAAAGCAGCTGCCGCGGCCCACTTCTTGGTGCTAACCACCACAATCCTTCGAGGTGGAGCACAGAATTACCACGCTTACCATGGGATAACCTGTAACATTGCCTAAATTCGAGCAAGTTTCGCCACTACAGCCAGTAACTCGGTGGGATATTCTGACTTGTTCGAACTCACCATTTTGGAACTCACTTTTGAGGGTGGAGTTACTTTCCCACACACACACACACACACACACACTGAAGTAGAGTAAAAGTATAATAGCATGCATTTTGATGAGGACCAGCATGTGTAGCAGAGAGGCGAAATGTCAACTATATTGTGCTTTTGGTAGCAGCAACGTTCCCAGTTGCAGCGCATAGCAGCGAATTGTCATCTCACTGAAGGAGAAAACACGAATGCGAGGTCGACTTCACCTTCAACAATCGCAGAACCGTTACAGAGAAATTTTATTTTCACATCTAAAGTTATTTTTATAACAAAACAATTTCATTTATTTGTAATTTCGCGCTGTTTCTTACGAATTTTCAATTAAAGCAATTTAAAATCACCCTAGAAGATGCATATATAAATAATAAAATGTCAGAAAAAGATTAAATAGGACCCCAGTTTCGTCACAGTCCTGGTAAATGTATATTCATTGTGTTATTGGTGGAATATACGAGAATCAACCATAAAATTCCGTACATGCCTCTCTATGTGTTCGTGTTATTTGCTGATGATCCCACTTATATCTGAAAATGGTAACAACCTACTTCGTCGTAGATACGCCTGATGACATAGAATGACGGTTAATATATTTGTCTTTTAAATGTGTACCTAATTAGTTATGTAATTTTACTTAAAACTTTATTTTTTACATAATTTGAAAAAACAATCTGAAACAATGCCTATTTGATTTCTGAAAGTTACATTTGTGTTAATATACTGTGAGTAGTTGTTCTTGTAAAACATTCATTACACTATCATTGTTTAAAACCCTTTCCTCATAGAAATGATAGGTGCTTATGGAATAAAGAATAAAGTTAAATTCAATTTTTCTCTCGTCCTTACCCTTAGTTCTCTGTAGCTGTTACATACATAAATATACAAATAAGTGCAGTGTATTATTTTTTTTTATAAATCAGTACTTTTGAAATAAAACGCTTTTTCCGGACTGATATTGGAACTTAACACTATGCAATGAGATCAACGAACTTGATTCCACTCTTTGCCTGACGAAGGAAACAAAATCGGTTTCCGAAAACTTACGCTGCAAAATGCCCAGTAAGTGTCTCTGTTTAGTATTGCTCCTCCGTCACCAAGGTTACGACACTTTGGAAATGGTGTTTGGAATATAATGTCGCGCAGTTAGGATATCGGGCTGGCAGAAGTTGTTCACCAGTCCTGATGATAAAGGCAGAAGACTGATACGAAAAGTGCAACACTTCTGCACACTACATGATGCTGGATCACACAGGATAGCAATCTTCACATTCACTGTGAGAAATGCAAATCTTAATTCAGCCATGCTTTTTAAGTGACCATTGTTCATGACCTGAAAACCCTTCCGCGCGCATAAACACCTCTTCCTTCTGCGACTCTGTTTTCGTGCTTGGCTGACGCTCCAAGAAAATCTCAGTACAGTACCGATAATGACACCATGAAGATGATACTCTGTTCTGTGTGCCCTTGTAGAACAGTCGCATGAACATCGATGTGGCGCGTAGTGTCACTTATGCCATGACCCAGTCACTAACCAGGAAGGAAATCTTCATGGACGAGGTTCAAGCGGACGGTAAGATACATACGGGGTCAGTAGGACATCGCAAGAACTAGACATATCCGGAGTTTGCCTTGATTGAAGGAATACTTTGTCGCCTGAAATACCTACGCAAAGTGAAGGGGGTCTGTCTTTAAGGAAAAGCAGAAAATTCGACCTTCTTGACTTCATGAATTACACCTACGTGCACTGCAAGGAATTTTGTAAGCGTTTTGTCCGTCATTGAATAAGGATCTTCAAGACGTGACTACAAATATACATATATATAAATTACGTGTAAGAGAAGCTGAAGGTTACAATTATTTTTATACAGCGTGTTGCTTCGGTGTTGGATTAGATCCAAAGCCATTGTTATTAGTTTAACGCTAGTCTTTTTTTTTTTATTTTAGACGTTGATTTGCAGCAGTATAAAAAAGAACTTATGGTCACGTAGACAGGGTGTTACAGCAGGAAATACTATCCCGTGTTACTATCTATATTACGCCTATTATTTCGCCTTGCTACTAACAGACATTTACCAGGCGGACATTCTTCACAGATCGTCGAACCAGAGCGATACACCTTAAAAAAGTGGGTAGCTCTCCTGGATGTAATGAGCTAGCGTTTTCATAAATGCCTACGTCCTGCGTGTAAATTCGACAGTAATACTTATCCAATCTGTACAGACTTGAATTAAATACGAATGGTGAAATAAGGTGCCAGATCTGAAGGGATGACCGGCTGGTTCAGAAGGAAAAATGGAATCAGTTATGAGTTATTGTGGATCTGGGTTGAAAACGCATACGATGAGAAAGAAGTAAGGATGAAATTCGTGTAAGTTAATCATTATGTCATCGTACTTCTGCACAGATACAAATAATTATTCATAATGCCGTGTTGAAAATTACCGCACAAAATGTCACGAAAAGTATCTATAGTTCCTAACCTATTTCTCAGCTGCCAATATCACTACCACCACCACCACCACCGCTGCCGCCGCCGTCACCACCACCACAACTACTCGCCTAGCGCGAAAAAAAAAAGCCAATCAAAATTTGGGCTGAACACCTGGATCAGCGATGTATTACACACACACACACACACACACACATACCTAGCACAAAATGTAGAACTATTTTAATAAGCATTGAAATTTCAGAGGACACTTTTTACAGGGACTTGGGAAAATTATCTACAGTAATAAAACTGGTTAAGTTTTAGAAATACAACCACGTTTATACCAAACTACTAAACTTGATACTGTAATAAGGTGCTGTGAATGGTGTTGTTACCAAGCTTAAATTATTTCAACAATTGACGCCTTTCAAAGTTTTTGTTATATATATATACTTTTTCTTTCACTTCAGCTGGCAACAAAATACCATAATGACGGCTGTCTAGTTTACGATTGAATAGCAGACGGTATTTCTCTCCATTCACAGCTTGAACAACAATAATAGCCGATGGCTGAAGGATTTGACCCTAAGACACACAACAAACGCTTTATCACTTTCACTAATGTCTGTTATTTCGACATTACCAACGCAGTCAGTTTGATCTATCTGCATTTTGTAATATTCCCTTGTAAACATGTATACGCATATCATTCCATATAATTTCACATGTTGTCTGTACATATGAGCATTCATTGACTCGCCCTTCACATTAGTCACTAGGTCATGGAACATGCTCGCCAGCGACAATCAAAATTTTTCCGAAAATGTCAAGAATGCCCTGCCGAAAGAAACTTGGGCACGTTCACTATCATATGAGAATTTCCGTAATTTCTAACTAAGTATTTTACGAATATATTTGTATATATACAGCAGAATGTGATGTCGTATGGGAATAATTAATCAGCGTAATTAAATAAAAGGAAGTACAGCGAGCTCTGTCGATGAAATAAAGAGCCGATTCTTCTAAACGTGATGTCAATGTTGGCAGTGACATGGCCAAGTTGTAATCATTATCAACATTTGAGTGACTTCTAGTTTCTTTTAAGAAAATAAATTTTTTTCTAATTAATTGATAATTTTGTGAAATCTTTGGTTGGTAAAACTGCACGTGGTTGCTTCGAAAGTGACCAATTTATTAGGGATATATTTACTAAATTTTCCCACGTAAACGTGCGCCACAATGTTTTCGGGCCATAAAAATAGGTAGGATGCCATTATGTTATGGATTGAGATATTTCATTCTCCTACTTAGTTGCAATCGAAATAGTAGACCTGAAATTAGTCTCTTATTTCCTGGTTCTCTGGACGACACTAGGTTTTCAAGAGGGAGTGAGAAAACCCATATAAACATCAATGGAAAAAGCCGGGTTCCGAGAAGAGATTTAACTCTCTAAAAGCTGTTGATATGTGTATGCACCACCTGTTATGTACTTAAGAAATATTTATTCATTTTTGCCTTACAGTGTACTGTGTTTACGATTTTTTAAACAAACAAACCCTTAGTTCCCTTAAGAGCACTGACCAGTTGGTCTTTTGATGTACAATATCTGTGTGGCCTGTAAGGTACAAACTGAAGTTTTATGTACTTTTTAGATAAAATATTCTTCAAACTTATTCAGGCAGATAAATCCTAATTGTAATAGAATCGTCAACACTTAAATCGAAACTTCAGTAAGTCTACATCTTGTCTTTGGCTTCTGCCCGGTGTTACCCACGGCCAGTAACAATCTGCATGTTGGGAAAAGGTTTCTAAAATTCAGGGGTATATTTCCTGCAGAATTATTCCGTTGCCTAACCTTGTCTACAAGCATAAAGACTTTATGAATGTACAGCTCCGCCTTTCACCGTTCATATTTGAGTACAAAGTGAGAATGTTAGAGAATCAGGTGCTGAGGGGACTGCTTGGCCTTCGGGGGAATTAGGTAAGTGGCGCATAAAAAAATTATTTAATGAAATAGTTGGAAAATGTCGTTAGAGTGACAGAGGGATGAGAAATGTATTCACAATTTTAGTTAGAAAACTAGAAGGAAATAAACCACCTGTGAGACTTAGGTATAGATGCATTGAAAAGTATTTTAAATAAGGTTGAAGTGCGTGGACTGGATTGAAATATTTCCAAATATTATCCAGCGAAGGTTTTTACTTTAACCACAGTAACGAGCTATTGTCCTACAACAAGACAAGGACTCGGCGTGGGTCATCCAATCATCAGTACCTTCAGTAGCAGTCATTCTTGACCACAACGACGTATAATGAGTGGCGTCCCTAATAATGGGTTTCTGACTCGATATAACTTTAGAAAAGTAGTTGTAAGGTTACACTCAATGCAGTATTTGATAACGGAATTCTGTGCTTCTTCTTCCCCTTACTCCTCCTCTTCTTCTTTCCCCTCCATGAAAAGAAGACGATTTGAGTTTCCTTTAGATTTTCAAAGATTAGACTGTCCTTTATAAAGCGAAGTTAATCGTCTTCTCTTCTTCTTCTTCTGTGGCTCCACTATCCAAGAATGATAAGCGCCTCCCTACTCTGTCCTCCACCCACCCACATCCTGCGCTACTTGTCCCAGTTAAGAATGCCAAGCTTTCTTAAGCGAGGCAGATGCTTTGAACCAAATGTGAAGAAATGGATGAATGACGTGTAAACGCACTGCTGCAATTCGTAGTTATTTTCTGTGTTCAATGTTGGGACAATTAGATCAGTGGCATATTAACAATGACAGGTCATATTTCTGTACTTCTGAATGACTTTTTAGGTGCGTTCACAAAATTGCTAAAAGCGACTGCTAGCTTCCTCGTGTCTGTCCTTCCGTCTGTCTGAATGGAACAACTCGGCTTCCACTGGACAGACTTTCGTGAAATTTGATATTTGAGTATTTTTTGAAAATCTCTCACGAAAATTAAAGTTTCATTGAATCTGACAAGTATGACGGATACTTCACATGAAGACAAATAAACATTTTTTATCATATCTCGCCCATTTCTTCTCACAATGAGAAATTCTTCAGACAGAAGCTGTAGACAAGATCGAAATATAAATGTTATATTCAATAACCTTTTTTTTTTTCGAAAATCATGCCGGTTATGAGATAACGTGGAAAAATTCTGTAGAGCCGGTCAGACCACGGATGACAATATAGTGTTTGTGCATTTCATGCTATATAACTATGGCTACAAACACACACTCAGGATATCTAGTTCTTATTACTTCACTGCAACAATGGTTGCACGACAACGCCTGCGTGTTACGTTATACGTAGAGTGCCAGTCTCTTTTTCTTGTTATTCCATGTCATATAATACACCGCTACGTTGATAGTTTTATACGGTAAGAGGCCATTAACAACGATGAAGACGAAACAAGGGCAGGGTTAAGTTACAGCCCAGTTACCACAGAGGTGAATAAATTATAAAAATGCACAAAAGAAAGGAGAAGTAAGAGGAAGGGCAATAAATAAAATATATAAAATCTGGCCGAAAAAACTCTACGAATGTTGCACCCAAATTTTTTTCCTATAAGTTCCATGAATAACAAAGGGCGTAATGTAATTCAAGACAGGTCTAAGTTAGGAGTATATTATTAGAATTCTTTGAATTTTAAACCTATAAAAAATTGTAGAATTAAATAGTGCACACAATTTTTTAATAAATGAATGCATATAACGATGACATAGCGAACTGATGCAGAATTATGCAAACTTCGATGACAGCTTTTTTGGATTATCCTTGATGACAACACGAGGATCGAAACAAGCGTGGCTCGGACTGCAACAAAATATGGTCATTTATATCTCCCGTGCAATAGATACAAGTAAGAATATATTTGTTTCAGCCAATTGAAAATTTATTAGTAAAACTGTATATTATTATTTCTCCTACATGTTTCAGCTAATGATAGTAGCTACCTTCAGGTAGATCTTTGACACAAAACAGCATCTGATGCTATCAAATATTCTAGTCAGTTGCACTTTGTTAATGGTACATTCTAAATTTAAATAGTTGATTTAAAAATGTTTGCTGTTATACATAAACTAAAATTAGGTTAAATTTTATATAATTATTTATTAGATTCTGTTTATAATTACATGAGTGTGTACTATGTTTATGTACGTACTTTAGAGTAATGCAAAACTGCCATTTCTTCGAAATGTTTGAGTTTTGTGTGTCATGATTTATTGTGTTGGGATAAAATAAGTAGGAGGTCTAAAAATTGAGTACATCACTTTTACAAATTAAACACGATTTGTCAAACTTCCAGAAAAGTGAGTAATGGCAACTAACGAGGAACATCTTTTTGTCTCTTTTAAAATAGTGTGTAGACAAATGAGGTAGTCTACAGGAGAACTGAGAATGCAACAACAAAAGAGCTGTAACAATGTCAGTTTCTTGTGCTTGATGTGACACACGAAACCACAAGAAACAATTTTATACTAACGTTTGAATAGAAATGGAATATTTAAATTGCATGTTTGAAGTTGCAGCGTAAAGCGAAAGATGTTTGTTGGAAATACACTCGTGCGCGTTTGAAGAAAAGGTAAAGGAAGGCCTTGGTACAATAGGTCAAAGATACATGTCATTTTTGTGATTATGTTCTTCCTATTCAAATACGTGGCCTATATAACAGTTTTTTTTTCTAAATGAAATAGAAATTTGCTGCCTCATAAATAACGGGCAAGCTGTTTAATCCGTAATCAGATGTTTCAAACAGTAAACTTCTTGTCAGCACGTGTATGAGACTTGACATTTCACTCTTAAGAAAAAACCTGAATTTAGAACAGAAGTAGCTGATAATTTGAACCTATTCCTTCGAATTTGGCTAAAAATACAGTACCACTTAGGAGGCTGCATTTGCCTCTGTCTTCAGGTCGAAAAATTAAAGCAAAGAATCTTCTCTGACCGGTCCATTATAATTACTTAATCCCGGTCTACAATCGTGAAAAAAGGAGGCAGATTCAGTATTCTAAACTTTGAGGGATTTTAGTCCAAAATGATTGAAAATATTCAAACTTTTAATCTCGCCTCTGACTGTGCTACAACATAAAAACCTTTTAAAGACCGGATAAGAGTCTGAGAACAGAAACTAAGGAGAATACCAGATCAACAGAAAGAGATATTGACAAACAGATGGAAATAACTAAGTATTGAGGAACTACATATTTTTTTCTTCTACTAGAGTCCTTGACTCGTAGTCATTGTGTGAAGAACGGTAGGTGGTCAGTGCAGGGTAACGTGATAAAATGCAGGAGGAGGAGCATCAGGGGAACATGTGAGAACACAAGGGAATAATACCGAAATGTTCTTAGACTACCTAACAGAGGTTGCAGTTTTTGACTGGTTATTACTGGAACACAACTCCGTCTCTTAAGACTACACGAAGGCTTGGAATTTTACTGAGTAAATGAGAGATTAGAAATGCAGATTCTCCGAAGATAATACACCTTTGTGTTAGTGACATTGGGAAGCCTTATTATCTTGAGAGAGTGTATGTACTTGTAGTGGCAGCCACAGCCCCTTGCGGATGGCCGTAAGCTGTCTGGTAGGGCGTATATGAATTTCTCTGCAATCATATTCTTAGCATATAAGTAGTCAACGTAAAGAAAGCCAACTTTTACGTAGCAATAACGACATTTTACACTTTACCCTAGATATGTGAATTGGAGATGATGATCGGGCTAAAACTCTTTCCTATTTAAAGTCGTTGGTATGTGTGAGATTTTTCAAAGTGGGATATTTTTTAAAGTAGATTTATATAACAGCACAGCTTTCCCAGGTCTCTTGTTTTACAATAATGGTTAATAAAACCTAAGGTCCTTATAAATTAACCGTGTGTTAGAAATGGGATGAAAAATTAGATATGATCATACATTCCAAGCAGGCGACGCAAAGGATCGTTTACTTCATTGTTAGGTTCTTTGTTTTCGATAAGGATTTTTGCGGCTTCTAACAATCTACGACAGTACAAAGTAAAGCTAAACTGGGCGTTGGTTCTCTGACCATTAATGCAGAATTAGCCCCTTCTTAGATAAAGCATGAGATATTAGAAAATGATAAATCAAAGTTACAAAGCTTTCCTGTACAGAATTTTAATGAGATCCAGTGGACTGTTAGGAACAGCTCTACTTATTACTGATAATATAATGCTTTCCCTGCTGTGCTGCTCAGTCATTGACCAAGGTGTGATCGTAATGTTACGAAGAAGGGATTTAACGTAGATATGGCGATGTGTGTCCCAACGATAGTTACTGTGCCGCGCTGCATCAGTGTTTATGGCAATATGCACTAATTCCCTACATGTGCAAGGTACAACTGCTTACGCCTCTTTTGCAAGGCAAATTTTACGTTTAACAAGGTCATCCGTTCCAAAACATAGTGCTAGTAGAAAACGTGATGTTAGCTTAAAGAGATAGTAACTAGCACGAGAGCGGAGAAAATTTCGTAATAAGAAACTTCGTAAATTATAATCCTGTTCTTCACCTAATATTGTTAATGTGATCAAATCAAGGAAGTTGAAATGAGCTGGGTAGACTGTAGAATTGCGAAAATTGGATATGTATGGGAAATCCTAAGAAAAAATATCGCTTGTGAGATCTGGGATTAGATGCGGTGTTGTTATTTAATGTTTTTTTAAAACAATAATATGTTAATATATGAATATATTTTGTCTTTCAGGTTGAGGGTTTAGCAAGGGGTGACTATTGCCTGTAAAATATAACTTATATTGAAATCTTAATAACAGGAGTTCAAGGTCTGTTTTAGGGCTGTTACGCCACAAATTTGGACGTAGTAAAAGAATGAATCTGGTTCAGGACAGGGTCTTACGGCCGGTTTTTAAGGACAGGGGACAGAAACTTCTAGTTGAACACCAGGAGGAACGTCTTGATTTCTAAGTTTTAAGAATAACTCTGTTTCAATCAGACAACTGTGATGGAAAACTGTTATTCTAAAATCAAGTTATTATTGTGTATTTTTGTTTTTAATATCTCCAATAGTACCAGTGTCGGTGCCTTGCATTCAGTCTTCAGAGCAACACAAAATTGAAATATCTTCTTACTTGAAAGGGTGAAGTTCAAATGTTTGGGAAAAACCTTAACAAATCAAAATTCTATTCAGGAAAAAATGAAGAGCAAACTCAAGTCAGGGAATGCGTGCTATCGCTGGGTTCAGAATCTCTTGTCTTCCATTTTGCTACGCGAAAAATTAAAGAATAAGATGCACAGAACTATTATTTTGCGTGTTGTTTTGTATGGGTGTGAAATTTAGTCGCTTACATTGAGGAAGGAACGTAGACTGAGAGTGTTCTAGAATAGGGTGATGAGAAGAATATTTGGGCCTAAGAGGGACGAGGTAACAGGGGAGTGGAGAAAACTACATAACGAGGAGTTTAATGATTTGTACTCACCCGATACTGTTTAGGTGATAAAATCGAGAAGAATGAGATGGGCGGAGAATGTAGCGCGTATGGGAGAGAGTAGAGGCGTATACAGGGCTTTGGTGGGGAAATCTGAGGGGAAGAGACCACTTGGGAGACCCAGGCGTAGATAGGAGTATAATATGAAGATGGATCTTCAGGAAGTGGGATGTAGAAGTTTGGACTGAATCGCGCTGGCTCAGGAAAAGGACAAAAAACCAAACTGAATGTACATTCCAATGCTTTGTCATCGGAAATCCTGTATTGCTCCCTATGCAAAACTGAATGAAAAAGTTTCACCTTCACTGCGTAAAAAAGTGCGTTTTATTTTGGTGTCGTTTATATACTGTAATACGGTAACAGGGGTGTGAATTTTTTTACTTAAATTGCAATGGAATTTTCATGGTACACTTTTACCACACCAAATTAACAAGGGCTCTAACTAGGGCTATTCAGATGTTGTAGTGACCTCCAACCATTGATTTGTAAGGTGGAGCCCCTGACATGAGACTTCACAGTAAGAAATATAGACAAGTACAGATAAACACCAAGGATTATAAAATTAAAATTCTTCGACGTCACAAAGTTATGCGGGTTATATGTCTGTGTCAGCATGTCCTTTTGTTACTTCTGTTTCTCAGTACGACCGGACTGCTGATGAATCGCACCAAATGCGTACGCAGCTGTAAGATACATGTTCGAAGTGCGAGACACAAAAAATAATATTAGGAATCATTCTTTTGGTGATTTTGACGCTTGTATACGAAACGAACATTAATAATTTCATTGAAACAGACATTTTCGTAATTGTAGATACTCCAAGTTTTATTTTTGAGAAATGGCATCCTTGACGTCTGGAAGTAAATTGCTTGCTTTCATTTTCGGATATATTTTTTGAATAATAACTGCTTATATATTTGCTGTAAATAAGATAGTTCTTCTGTTCATATTCGATCAAAAGACAGAGATAATACTGCTCGCACTTCGCTGAAATGAATTGCTAGATTTCAAAAGATGGGGCTTAATGGGTTTATAACAGTTGCTATGCTGTTATTCCCTCTGAAGGTCTCATCTTAGACAAAGCTATTTTATTGATACGCTTTGTATAATTCTGAATGAGAATTTAAAATCCAGGACTACATATTAATTTGCATCGGCAGTTGTATTAAGCAAAGTTACCTCAAATATTAACTTATACTAGCACTTCTATTCACTTTTATATTTATAATCCTGCTTGCCTGAAGGTTAGAATGAATGATATAAAACCGATTATGATAATCATTCCGATGCGGAAAACTGTACGTGACAACACACGACATCCACAACAGACAAGCCTCCATACTACCGGCGGGATTTGAATCCGCAATTCCAGCAAACGAGCAGGCGCAGACCCAAGCCTTACACCAGCTATACACTTAGCGGCCACAGGTATCGGCTTAAAAAATGGCTATTTTCTAAAATAATTTAAAAGAAAGAAACTAATTTGACTAGAGTAAGATGAAACACTACACACATTCTACTACTCTACTAATATCTGAATCGACCTATTACTGTGTACAGTAAACCATGAAACACACTGTTTGGAAATATTACAGCGGTCTCATAGAGATTAGATTTTTCTGGAACTCGAAATCTTTTGGACCTGTAAAGAGTTACAGATATCTCAGAAGAAATTGATGTCTCAATTTTCAGGGCCTGTGCAGTCCAAGAAGAGCTGTGTACTCCGTAAACCCTGAAAATAGAAACACAAAAAACTAAAAAAAATATAAAAAAATCTTATTCTCTATATTATGTCATCTGTCAGAAGACGTCAACGTTCATGAATCAGGGACTTCCAAAATTTAGGGGTAAATGATACAGATTTTGGATATGTTAAATCCCATATATTACCAGCACATTTTGGAAAATCACTCGGAAAGAGGACACTTGGAAGAACAAGGAATACATGGAAAAATCAAAATTAATTGAGGTTTGAGGTTTCATGGCGCTAACTAGATAGATATACTCTAATAATAGAAGAAGCGGGTTCCTTTGAATCTTCGGCACTTACACATCTACGTATCACACTAACACCATAGCAGTGTTTTTTCCTTGTTCTGCTTTTTCACTGTCGACCTATAAACACCTAACACGACAAACCCCTTCATATCACCCGCTAGACGAGACATAAATCATGTAAAATGGTGAACTGGGAACATTTTGTTATTCTTGTATCCACGTGTATCTCTGTACTACAAACTTCAGAGCAATAAACATTTTCAAAAAAAAAATCACACTAACAACCGCCACCTCGCGGAAGTCAGAAATTCTCATTCTTGATTTTAAGCTTTCGCCGTGTTCTATATGTAATATGTTTTCTTTTGGGTAATTCCCCGGCGTCTGAGTTCTAATATCCGACGTTTCGGAACCCTCTATCAGTTCCATCAGGTGGATGAAGTATACTTCATCCACCTGCTTATGAAGATGGAACTGATAGAGGGTTCCGAAACGTCGGATATTAGAACTCAGACGCCGGGGAATTACCCAAAAGAAAACATATTACAGTAT
>Ga0131853_10013575_pt1 | contig 14937 bp, 11 predicted proteins | sample TergutLab28metaG_FD_92764 | JGI IMG/M metagenome (GOLD analysis project Ga0131853, IMG submission 92764) | Labiotermes labralis P1 segment gut microbial communities from Petit-Saut dam, French Guiana - Lab288 P1 (version 2) (version 2) | ecosystem: Host-associated > Arthropoda: Insects >... | reverse complement strand
TAGAATCACAAAGGGTGCACATATAGAGCACCTGTAAGGTATGTAACAAAAACTTGGAGTGTTGTTCTATTAAATAAAAAAACACATATACTCCTATCTCAAGTGTATTGTGTATGACAAGTTGTTAAAACCCCAACAATCATTTCGAATAACCCTGTATTTCTGCCACATTACAAGGAGTCACATTCCACAAGGCAGTAATCTTCTTTAAAATGAAATTTACAAAAAAGTGTAATACAAAACAATTCTCACACATTTATTCAGAAACATCACATTCTGGTGAAAAGTATCTGTTCAAAATCACAGTACATTACATCCATCAAACCTCTAGTATTTGGTGAACATTATCATTCTTCTCAAACTGTAAGGCACAAGTCACAGAGTTCTTGGTCAACAGATATCTGGCAACAGGAGAAACTGCATATTCACAGAACATGTCATAGATAATAAAATGATTCAAAAACCCCAAATCACAACCTTTTGTCAGTAACACTTTCCGGCAATTTAAAGAATCCTGTATTTCTGGAGTCATCAATCTGCTCTTAAGGTACAGCTCCTAATGATACAACATCCAACACACATGAATCCTTCTGTAAAATATCTTGGCTTCCATTCAAGAAAACAGCATGGAACTTGAGACAAAAATGTACTCATTCTGATAAATAAGTTTAGATGTACACACAGCTACTAGACATCTCCAGTCGGTGAATGGATGATCCTTTGTAATGACAACTATGAACTGGTTTAGAATACCATACAGAAATTATTACTAAAATTCACAGTCTGAGTGTAAAAAGGTAAATCAGTCCCATTACAGGCCCGAGGTGCCCAGAGGGTTCCAGGAAGTTAAGGTTCCCAGATTACATGACAACAGCACAGCATGGTGGTAAGGTTGTCAGCCTTACACACCGGCCACTTTTTACCCCCAGGAAATACTCCTGGTACTCATTTCTGTTGGAGGCTGAGTCGACCCCAGGGCCACAGTGCAATCAGAAGGATTATGTCAGTGAAAAATTACAGTGACACCATCTGGAATCGAATCAGTGACCTTCAGATTTGTAGCACAGCACCTTAACCACTGTGCTACCACAGTCCCAACAATCTGACTGTAAATGATGTTAATCACGTTAGGAGTTCAATTTTTCTTAAAACAGTTTGCAATAGTACAGTACAGTTGTCCCTGTCCTCACCATGAAGGCACACAGTGGCAGCAAAGGAATAACTTGATTCATTCTTAAAGTTGGCACTAAATTTAGATGAATGGTCAACTTCACACCCCAACTGCTTTAACCAGGGAAAGAACCCTGGTACCAACTCTGGGCAGTCCCCAGAATTGGTCTGGATAGTTTTGCAGAAGAGCAAAATCTCTTTCCCCTGCTAGGATTCAAAACCTGGAACATCCAGCACATGACCAGTCACAATACCAACTATGCTAACCCAGCTCCCATTTGCAATAATAATTGTTATGCAGAAGGAGCACATAAATCAAACCAAATATGTAAAGGTAAAGTCACTGTGCATGGGCCGGGATAGCTCAGTCGGTCCAGTGACTCGCTTCGGGCTGAATGGTTCAGAAATTGAATCCCAGTAGGCGCGAGATTTTCCACACCTGTTCAGAAAAGCCCTGGGGCCCATTCAGCCTACTAATGGGTACCAGGTCTTTCCCGGGGGTAAAGCAGCCGGGGCAGGCTGCTGACCACCTACCCCCATCTAGCGCTAAGGTTAAAGAAAGAGTACAGCTATACCTCTACTCCCCATCTGGGCCTTTGTGGCCTGTTTTAGGGTGAACTTTACCGTTAAAGTCCCTGTGCATGTCACGATATCATATTGGGGAGATGAGGTATAAGTTCATGCCCCAGTCACTGTACCTCTAGGAAAGGGGGTGTGATAACCAGTGAGTAGGAGGCTGGGTGGGCCCCAGAGATGAAGGCTCTCAGCTGAGAAAAACCTCTTGTCCCCATTGGGAATCAAACCACAATTCCTTGGTTGTCCAGCATATTGCACATTCACTATACCAAATGAGCTGTCACAGCTCACATGACAACCACAGCCATAACCTGATGCTGAAAGTGATAAATTTCCACTAACACTATAGACAACAACACTACTACCCAACCAAACAGCAATCCAGGAACAGCACAAACAGCAGGGGATCGGCAAGTAAATCAGTTGATTTGAAATGTTTCTTATTTGACCAAATTCATTCAAGTTCATAAATTTCCAACTACAATTCTTCATTTCTTACACTTAACACTTACATATCTGCGCAATGATTTTACTCCCTTTCCCGGCTTCTAAGTCCTTCAGCGTCTCCCACACAATCTGAATAATTGGAAGGCAGAAAGCACCCGTCTTGCCACTACCAGTCTCTGCTGCCATCAATACATCTCCACCACCCAAAATAAGAGGAATGGCTTCGGCCTGGACATCTGTTGGAAGCCTCAATACAACAGAACAAAACAGTGAGTAATGGGAAGTCCACAACTTAAAATCAGCCATAAAATGTTAAACATTTCACTGTTACTAATGAAAAACGCAGACGAGCAGCATGTTGGCCAAGATTCACCTGACTGTCAAAATTTGAATATCATGTGACATTCAACTGAAATGTTATTCTTGATTTAAAATGTTATTATTTCTTTACTCTTGTAGCTGATCATTTTTAGTGTAGTTGTTTCTTAGGATTGCTGGGGTCAGTTACGGACAGTTCATGGCGTGTGTTGTAAGTTAATTTGTCAATGTATATTCAGGACCATTGGTGATAGGTAGGAGGGGAGAGGATTTAAATGAGAAAATGTTAGCAGCGGGCAATGGACACTAGCGATCCAGTGCGAATTCAGTCGTGTACAAGTGTGGTGTAAGTAGGAGTACAGAGAAGTGACTGTGTCAGTTTCCTAGAAATGATCTAGTTGTTTTACTGGATATAGCGCTCCATTATTTTATATCAAGAATAAATTGAGTAAATAAAACAATTAAAAAAAAGGAATAATTAAAACTGTATGTGATTCGGTGAACCACAGCCATTTCCCGAAAGAGGATCGCCTACCAGAGTGAGTACGTTGGGACAACAAAGTTATGAAGGGTGATCATGTGGACTCTTAAGTTTAATATTATGTTTCTAGGTAACTTCCTAGTTATTTCTCCACAACTTTTATCTTATTATTTTTTTCCCTTTCCTTTCCATAGGATTTCTTGATACTAGAACTTCTCTGCACACTGTTCTGTTCTTTACAGTGGAAGGTTCAAAGCAGTCCCTACCACAAAGTCCAATAATGGAAAACTCTTACACCATCAGAGAACATACAAATTACAAAATAAATCCACGACCAAGCAACTGAACACAAACTTTTTTGCTGTCAAGTTTTTGCCCTGAAGTTGTCTCATCTAACATAATGCAACCAGCTCTCCTAACGAAAGCCTGGTATAATAAAAAAAAAACCAAAATAAAACAAGCAAAGCTGTACAAACATGGAGCATACACTTAAAATGCATATTCAGTAGAAGGAATTACAACTGACCTCCTAACATCCACTCTTCCAATTACTTACAATAAAAGGAAATCTGGCTAATGTGAAACAAAGAAGTGATTTATCTCAGTAAATAACCAACTTGATGTACAACATTTTTGTTTTACAATAAGTTTATTTCATGCCTCTACATGTTTCGAGCACATGTGCTCATCAACAGGAGGTCAAAATTGCATTACAAAGCCTCTGGTATCATCACACCTATAGGTGCATAAAGTTGGTTAATTACTGAGATGCACCGTCAGCAAAACGTCAAAAAAAAAAGTGATGTTCTGTCTCATATTTTGGAAAAGGTATGAGGACAGGCGGAAAAATATGATGGTCACAAGACAGCAATTTGTCATAACCCATACGCTTTGTCAAGCTGAGTTTACCACAGTGTTAGAGAGAAGAGTTACAAACACATCTGCTGTCATGGTGTTGTGTCCATACACACACACACACACACACACACACACAAAATTGCTCCTCCTCATATTTTTGTAGAAACATAAAATGCTTAAGTTTTGGTCTATTATGGATATGTCAAGCTTTTTCTCTCTCCTTTACAACTGTGTATCAGGGAGTTATGGCCAACTGTTGTTTCATGAGCAATAAGCAGAATACAGAAGGACAAGTTAAGAGGCGCGCAATTTTGAGGGACTGTACGTACAAATTCCTCACATTTACAGACAAAATATCTGGGTGCCATGAATTTTCCAAATGAAAATGATTTCAATATCATGTTCATCTACCAGTTTCTCCAACTATCCTGCTCCTGGTACAAGGTCTAAAGCACAAGTCATTCACAAGTACTGCACACACCAACTCAGTCCCCATTAACTCATATCTATATTATTTCTATAGGTTAAAAAAACTGCTTTAAGGGGGTCTGCTCTAAGTCACATTTTTCTGGTTCTGGTTGACTGAGGAAATCCTAATTTGTGTTATCATCCAACAAATGAAGGTAATCACCACAGACCATGGGCTCATGCGTTCCATTCAATTTTAGTCCCTTCAAGTGTTCTTTGACCTTCCTAATGGCATATTCTAAAGTGAAGTTAAAATGCAATAAGAATAAAGCATCTCCTTGTTTCAGGTATACTGTTATACTTTGTCACAAAAAAATTCAAATTTAGAAAACAGGTCACATTTCTTCCGTTTCTGCTACGTTAAGACTTTCTGGATCTAATAAATGTTAGTAAAACATGAATTACATGAAAGGTTTGACTCAGAAACGACCTAAATGTTGGATACATGGCAAACATACCGTGTGTTCCAGAAAATCACTTACCAGTGTTACAACTTCCATCACATACATAAATTAAACACAATAAAGGGTTCTTACCTTTCATGGCTGGTAGTTTCAACAGTAAAAATGGCTACTGGCCTCTAAACATGTGCTTATCCAAATTACCTTTCATTCTAAATACTACACAGTTTCTGTCTACACACTATTATTCATATTTAAGAAGAGAAATATGTTCTATACATAACTGGAAGCATCAAAATATCTCTGTAAAAGTACTTACATCCAATCCATTTCCTCAACTGCTTTGCCAATTTCTGGCAAGACTCCCATTTCTAGAACACAAAATATAGTTTTTGGTTAGAGCGTAAGTCCATTAATGTGAACTTTTCTTGAGAGGAACCAATGGATTTGAACAACAGACTGAGGAAACTTTAAAGTGAACAAAATTTTGGACTGATATATGACTTGGGATCATTTAAACTGACAGTTAGAGGAATGAAAATACAATGTGCATTTGTTGGACAAATAAAATAATATCCTACAAAATGCAAGGTACATGTATCAAGAGTGAAAATTCAGTTTATTTTAACGCTGAACCAAGCATGGTAGCTTTAATGCATACAAAACCCGAAGTTGCAGGGCATCATGTGACAGCTGGGATGCTCCAGTCAGTGATGAAAAAGGCACTCTGTATTACATCCAGGAATTGGGGGGAGAGGGAACTGGTGCAGCCACCCTGGGCAGCAGAGTCAAACGGGCGACAAAATGAGTGGCAAAATGAATAGTTTCAATGAAAAAAAATTATTTTCAGCACTCCACAAATTTTATATTACTGAGCCAAATATAAGGAAATTCAATAAATGCTGTTTTTTTTTAAAGTTCATACATCCTGTTACAGGTGGCCATTATGATTACTCATACTGGACGCCAAAAAATGTAAAGATGCCACAGTTACTGAAGGTTTCACTGTATTCGATATAAGCTTTAATTAAATGTCTCTCAAATTTGTTTCATTTCACACAAAAATGGCAGTTTCCTTCAAGCAACATAAGCTGCTGCACAGCTGTATAAGCGATGACTTTACAGGACGTGAATGAAACATACACAAACCTCTACATATAACTGGAAAAACTGCACACATGTATGTCCAAATTGCTACAGATGGGAAATGAATAAGGCATGTTCTCTTGGCAAAACAATCCAAGTGACATTAATAGAAATATTCTAAGTTGCAATCAAAGAAATGGGGAAGAAAAAACATAAACTTACATTACATAAATAAAACTTTGTAGAAAATATAAATGAAAAAAGGATAAGTGGGACAAGTGGAGATTTGCTGAATGAAGCGTATTATATATAAGGCAAGAGTTCACAGTATGTTACTGATTCTCCTACCATGCTCCACTCAAGAAAAAATATGAAAGACAGCAAGTAAAATGCGGTAATGTCAAATTATATATATATATATATATACACCTTAAGTTTTCACGGCGTCGAAGATTACATTGTGATCTTTCTCCTACCATGGTACAAACACTTCAGACAAAAATACTATTCTACTTTCACGGTAAACTGAAGATCATATACTTTAGTGGGAGTTCCGACAACAGCCATCATTTACAGGAACATCTATTGCCGAACTAAGAAACATCGGAAAATGCGTTCGTGGGCAACACGAAATTAATTATGTATTTATGGATACCACATGCATGGTTGCTTGTGTGTAGTTCATAACCTCCAATTTTTAAAAAATGTATTTTGGCACTGACTGTAGCCAAGCTCAACGTTTCTAAATATTATATAAATTCTTAAGGACGGTTAAAACAAGTGGTGTTCCTAAAATTGATTTAAACATTAATAATACATTTATACCATACGGATAATCACCTTCAAAAGCCGTCATACTGAAGAAATGAACTGTGATAAAAATTTATTTTTGCTGTTTAAGACTCTTAACCGTCACGCGACGTTAACACATGTCGCAATGCGACCATCTTTAAACAATCGATCTAGTTGCGATGCACGTAGTCGACCGCACACGTAGTCACCTGTGATCGTCCTTGAGGGCGTCGTAGTTAATGACCTGGTCGTATGTAATGACATACGAAGTCGCTTTGTGTGCGTTTAATTTGAGATTCGAAATTTTATCCCTATCGTACAGTACCAGTCGAAGAGTAAAAATCGGTAGCGCCGTTTAGAGAATACAAGGATAATGAATTGGACCTCTTGACTCACAAATATGTAGGCACAGTGTTCTACCGAAACGTCGGGAGCGGCGTACTCAATGAGACGTCATATCACACCAAAACGACATTATTAAGTCCATGTTCTTTGCTTCTCTGCGGTGCGGGTAGATCAATACACTCGTGAATAAAAATATCCTTTAATAAATGTGACAGCAGATTCAATGCAGTTTATGTTAATTTAAGACTGCATCGAGCAATACCTCCAATGCACCCCCTCCCCAACCATCATGGCATGCAGTGGGGCAACTCCACTATATATGTTGAATGGTCATGGCCTTAAAATAACTGACCAAGGCCAATTGATCTATCCTGGGCAGTACATCACCAATGCTATTTTTTCCTGCCAGATACATCTGTTGTACATTAATATGCAAAAGTCTGTTACTAATACTTAAGTTTTATTTGCTTCTCTTAAGTGTCTCTCACCTAGGAGGAAATTTGTACAAAGTGACACATTGTATATTATTTGATTTTATAAATAGACAGGACACATTTTTTGATCAGTGAAACTGCAGAACTGAATGTCAGTTGCAGTCAGTTGTGTAGCAGAATGTATTTTATCCTCTCCTGTACTCACAGTGTGCCAAGAATTTTCCGTTTTTTTTTTCTGAAACCTAATATTTGACAGTGCCAGGTGTACTGTGAAGCCTACATTAATAGTTATGAAACACATCATGAAAGAAGAAGTAACAGAAAAGCTGCTGCACTTGTATAAATATGGTACATTTCATACTTTTATGATATGCAAGATTTACTGGTTTAAATTTCATTACTGAGGTAGCTGTAACATTTTTATAATATAAAATGAGATGTCATCTAACTACTGTACAGTGAGTCACTGTAACAAATATAATTTTGTGTTCATAATTCAGTGATTAATTTTTAGTGGGTTACAATCAAACGAACATTTTGTTTCTGTGTTGTCTCATCAGTGTGTGACTTTAGTTTATAGTAACAACTAATCACAAGTAAAGCCTAATTAATATGCTTAATTTCAGTTCTTAGAATAGCAGCATCCTCATTGCTGTGAATCAATGAAGATGCTAGCTGACAATCTGCAAATGTTTTGCAGAAAAACGGAAAAATGTGTCACGTGTCACTCCAAAGTTAATTGTTAAGCCAATGCAGCCACAACTCACCCCAGTATATTCTGTATACATATTAAAACCCAAAGCAGTCAGAGTTAATATGAATACTTCTGATCCTGCCTTAACTGATTAAAATTGCTCCTATCTGTAAAAATGGAACAACTCACTGTATCTAAAATAGGGAGTTATCCTCTTTTACAAAACAGGGGTGAAATACAAACATACTTGCTGCATAACAAATCATTCAAGCACTTGTCACAACAGTCAGCATAGTGACTGCCATACTAGCTAACTCCATGGAGCAAAGTCCTTCTTGAAAAACTAACAGGTCAGTGCGCCACAGCAGAACGTTACCCTGGCCAGCCTTATCCTTTAGTGTTACTAGGAGGGCAATACTAGGGTACTGGAAGAAACTACTTATTTCACAAGCACAAGTGCATGTTGGATGATGCTTTTTTGGTGACACATCTATGAAAAATCAATAGAAATGTCAAAATGTAGTGTGGGTTTATTGGAAAGTGGAGGACATCCAGTTGGGCAGGAGTGGTACTGAACTAGCAAACATGGTGCATTGTGAGGTTTGAGGATCTAACAGGAGTGTTGATGAAGATTTCAGATATGACACCACATCAACTGTTAAAATCTTACCAACATTATGGTGGAGCTTGCTGCCTTCTTCTTCAGGGTCTAAACAGTCTAAAAATCTTGACTCCATCTCAGGGTGTGAGAAGTTCAAGAACAGTCAATGCATGCAGCCTCCAAAACACTGGTAGCTCTTTACTGATCAGTGTGGTGTCATATACCAGAAGACAAACATAGCTTACATTTTTGTCAGATAATGAGGGAATATCAGCACTGTGATACAGTAATTTTAAAAGGTGGGAGGAACAGAACATTATTATGATGATTAGATGCAGGAGGGTGCAATGGGAAATGAGAAAGGCTTAGAAAATGTTAGTAGAAGGCATCATGGGAAGAGACCATTTTGGAAACATCGCAAATGGGAGGAGAATTAAAATGAATCCCAATGAAGTAAGATTGTTGACATTCCATTCATTCCATTGGCATGTGCAGAATGCAATGATTCCTTGCCATTCTCAGGAGCTTCTTCCATTCCTCTCTGTTATGTACTTTTTCCTGCCACACTTCTCCATCAACTATTCTTCCATCCTCTCTCACCTCATCTTGCCATTTATTTCTTGGTCTACCTATCATTCTTGTTGTTCCCAAATTCATACATGATATCATTTTGGGAATTCTATTTTCTTCCATTCTCTGTACATGCCCAAACCAACATAATCTATCTAACCTGATTGTGTCTCTGTTATAGTAGGTTTTTTAACACTTGCATAAATTTCTTTATTGGTTAATATCCTACAATTTTCTTTCATTGTCATATACTGGGCCTAAAATACTTCTATACACTTTCCTTTCAAAAATGTTCAATTGCATTCTATCTCTCTTTGTTAGTGTCCAAGTTTCTGATGCATATGTTAACTAGATGGCATTCATTAGATTAAACTGATTTAGTAGAGTGCCCACAATGGTAATGAACTACAAGCTGGTATACCTCTCTACCAGCTAGACAATTAAAAACTTTCTGAAAAAGAACTAGCACCATGGAATTAATTACAGTTTAACCTTTTAAAGATGAAGCGCAGATTTCTTGATCGAAGGACCCAGTTTGTACCGCGCAGTAAAAACTTCGTCTCGGTTATAGAAACCAATCAGTTTATGCTGTAAGTGGCACAAGTCGCTGTTTGTTCTCAGACAAATACAAAACAAATAAATACAGTGTGGACATAGTGTACAGTTGTTGAATGTTAAACTGGTGGTGCATCATGTGACCAGTAGGCTTTAAAAGGTTAACTTGTCTATAATGTCCGAAAAGGAACTGAGTAATTAGTTGTGTTATCAATGAGTGTCACTCTGAGGAGGAAGACATTTTTAGGAATTAACTGGTACCACACAACGTTGGATGCTAACCATGAGGTGTCATATAACCAGATGCTAGACATGAGGCGTCATATAACCAGATGCTAGACATAAGGCGTCATATAACCAGATGCTAGACATGAGGCGTCATATAACCAGATGTCATTACAACCAGGTTCCACTTTAGCCCTAGTCTTCTTTGATTAAAAACAAAGAATTTCTTGGAGTTTCTAAAACATTTTCTCAATTTCAGGAAAGTGGAAGAGCATAATTGATTTGTTTAATGAAGACACCGGTGAATGGAATGACAGTTTCTATGATGAGCGTTACCTGTGGGTAAGACCCTCAGAGGATAATCTAAAATTCATCAAGGAACAAACTGTGAAAGCCAGATGCTGTCAGCTGGTTAGCATTGGATGTGGAAGTGGGTTATTGGAATGGCTTATACACACAGCTACAGGTAGAAATAACAGTTTCTTTGAATAACAAATTTTTCAACTTAGGATCATATACAAATCACAGAAGTAGTGAAAGAAAAGTATGCCCAAGGAGAACTTGACATTTTCTGGGTTCTCTGTTATTATAGCATCTGGAAATTTATCTAACACAGTATCCATATTTTGTCCAAATACACAAACTTACTTGTAGGTTATCAACAATGAATGGAGAAAGAGTGCTAACTAGCAAGGATTTCTTACCAGTGAACACATGTCAACCACCATCACTGGAAAAAAATGCTAATGATGACACAGAATATTAAAATGTATCATAGGCTGTAAGGAAATGGACTGTATTTGACTGGTTCAAGATATGGATAAGTGGTGTTCTCTTGTGAACCCAGTAATGAACCTTCAGATTCCATACAATGTGGGGAATCTGACTAGCTTAGGAACTATTAGCTTCTCAAGGACTCTGTTGTATAGTCACTGGCATTAATTCCAGCTGTACTTCCCCATTAGTATCTACTCATATATACCTCACTGTCTTCCCAACTCTACAGCCTTTGTCTTTAATACCTCATGTGATAGGTCATACCTTACTCACACATACATTTCATAGATCATAGTAAGGATATGGAATATGCTAGAGTACAATTAACCCTTATCCTGCTAACGTGGAGTATAAGGTGAGCTCCTAATAATGAAAGCAAATGGCAGATGGGATTTAACTAGGCGTTTAAAGGGTTAATCATGATCAGAAAATAGAGAGAAATACAATAAACAGTGAGGAAAATATAGCACAGAAAAATTAGTTGTCCCTGAATTTTATGTTTTGCTGACCGTGCACCCTGGTATGACTCTCGGTAAATGACCATAGTTGATGCAAGATTATGTTCTGTAATACATTTATTATTATAATCCTCTATGTGTTTCAAGCAGCTCTGTGCTCATCATCAGGGGTTCAAATTGTATTAATACAGCATCTGGTATAGTGAGCTCTGTAAGTGACCACTGTACCAGATGCCATATTAATACACTTTGACCCCCTGATGATGAGCACAGAGTTGCTCGAAACACATAGAGGATTATAATACTAAACGTATTACATAACGTAATTTTGCATCAAGTTGGTCATTTACCCAGAATAGTTGTCCCTGTCAACACACTAAAGGTGTATAGGGTGAGTGGTGACAGAGTTCCACTAATTCTTAACCTCAGCACTAGATATAGGTGAATGGTCAACTTCACGTCCTGGTGGCTTTACTCCCAGGAAACAACCCCCAATAGCCATTGAATAGTCAGCTGAATGGGCCCCAGAACCAGTCTGGACATTTTGGAGAAAAGAAACATCTCCTACCTTTCCAGAATACAAATTCCAGATCATCCAGCCCATGGTCTCATCACTCTACACTATCACAGCTACAAACTAACGTTAGATTTTCTTTACTCTTCAATACAAAATAACTGTGGCCAGTAGGGTGGCCCTACAGATGAAAGTGGGTTTCAAACAACAAGTGGAGAGCAAATCTGGTATTACCTACATTTGCAAAGTTTTGATTTTGTCACAAGTGAGGGGAATGGAAGACAGAAAACAATGAATTGAAAAGTATCTGGCCAACAACCAATCAACTACATTTTCAGATTACCAGGTGCTAATTCAGAAATTGAATATAAAGGTCATTGAAATCTGCAGCCTTTTATGAATCTGTTCAGAGAAGTGGCATTTATCTTGAAGATAACTGTACTCTGGTATGTGATGCTACTGATTGTAGACAGCTACCATTTCAAGAGGAAACTGCTAGCTTCATCTACGGGTTAATGTTGGTATAGTTCAGTTGAAACCTGATGGTACACGGTGACACACGGTAGGGGAAGTGAAGGGGAAACATGTAAGTGGAGTGGGTCAGCCAGTAGTCTTGCACTATACCTCAGAACATGGTGTATCCAGCATTACTACCATTAATACTGCTGATGCGCACACCTCGGCTGCCAGTAGTCGACTGGACACCCCCCACCATTTTAAACAGACTCGTCCGTTTCGCTGAAAGACCGAATCTGGTTTCTGCGCATGTGCCATCACGTTTCAAACATGCTCTAACTAACTATTGGACTATGAGGTGTCACATCCTCAAAGGCAGCAATCTTCATAGCTACTTCTAAGAGAACCTCAAATCTCATGTGTTCTTTACTTTGATTGTTCTCATCAGGTTTGGAGGTAACTGGCATAGAAGTGGACTGAAGTTGGTGGGAATCTTCGTATGCTCCCCCTGTTTTCTTGCCATTAATTTATGCAGATGAAGAACATGGCAGTGACATTACTACCGACAAGAATGCTGCTCTCCTGTTCTGTTACTTTAACAATGAAAACGCATTTTCTGAATACATCAGAAAATATGAGGGTAACTGCTTCATTGTGATTGGTCCAGGAGAAGGGAGAGGTACACACACACACCCAGCACCTTTTAATATTACACCTGAAAGTGACTCAGTGTGGAAAATGGAAGCTTTTCAAGAAGTTCAACACACAAACGACTTTATAGCTGTATATGTCAAATCACAGAGCTTGAAATAATTCACAGTCAGATTTTTAGACTAATGCTACAAGACTACTAACCCTTAATCATACCCTCTGTTGGATTTTTGTTACACTACACCTGTAGCAATCATATCTTAGTCCTATGTTGAGCTATGTCTGAGAGTTCATACAAGAAAACTGAAATTAATCTGACAGTGTGTATCATGTAAAGATACGAAAAAGTAAGACAATTAACAAATCACAAATACTTCATTCCTTCCAGAAACCATTTCTCTGGTTGCAAACTGCAAATTGCATACACCTTCCGTACAAAAATAATTTCTATTTATTTATGCAAATGATTATAAAAATAAATATATCATACAATAATACTTTTGTTATCAAAATCCAAACTCACATACAGAACAACAGAAAAAACTGGAAGTATTGTATATACTGTAAAATATGTGACTATATTAATGAATATTTGGTGTGCTGCTTGGCAGACCTCACTTTGTAACGTGATTACAATCTGCACTTACACTCCCACCTGATGCCATCTGTGCATGATGGGTGAAGGTACAGAGATACAGCATTCCTGGTTTATGGAATAAATACCTGAAGACCAAAACAGGCAGTCATGATTCGTGTATTATAACTAAATAAAAAATGGAATTATTCTGTTGCAATAATAATCGTAAGGATAATTTAAAACACTTAACGTAGGTATACAAACCTTCACCTTAGGCACTGAAAGATGACTCTAGTCAACACAATGAGTGATGCTGAGAAAACTGTGTGTCATATTGTTATCAGCCAACAGCATGACAGAGTGCTGGCCATTTAAATCATGGGTCTTTTGCACAGAACACTGTAAACTTAATTCTGGCACCAAAGGGTGAATAAAAGAGTAAATGCTGTGATAGCCTTTCAATGTCCTTCAATGTGCCATTTTATTTCAATGCAAAGCATACGGGTTTCCTCATTATTCACAGAACCACTATTGGAACTATATTTATTACACAAAAACCTGACAAATGTATCATGAAGATGAATGCACAGAAAAACACCACAAAAATCTGTTAATGTCTCTTACAAATACAGACAGGCAGACAGAAGGCACTAATATGATATACTTACACAATTTGAAGAGTTCACAGCAGTGACACCATGTTACACTTTTGTCCTTTGCATGTCTATGACAAGAGCCAAATTTTGGGGTCAAAATGGGCCAACATGCAAGTGGGTTCCAGTTCTAAATTTTCAATAAGCATAACTTCTATGAAGCCATATCTTCTCCAACCTTGAATTTAAGTTCTTGAGGTTCTTTGATGTCCTGAATGTCCCCTGTGATTTGCTCAGCTTCAAATTCTGGTGTCAAAGGCATCTGTAATTTACAGTATTTACTTTTATTACCATTTAGAATAGAAAAGAATATATGAAAGGCGGAGACATTGGTGAACATTGCACTTTGACCACACTTGATCCTTTGTACATCCCTTATATTCATGCATCTAGCAGCACTGCCCCTTGAACAAAGTGCAGAAGATGCAAATATCTTCACAAACTGTCAACCCAGGTGTTTCATTAGCATTTATATCTGACATGTGGAAAAACTGTCTCCCATGGTAGTAAAAGGGAAGTTAATGTAAACAGGGCTAAAAGACACTACAGGAACGACAGACCGGTTTGAAAGAGTAGGAATGGATGCTTTCAATCAGCCATACTTCGATGACAGTGCAGTGTCTGCCCATTAGCTATTCTGATACCCACAGAACAGTACTTGAAATGTAAAACAGTTCATTGTATGGGTAACATCAAGTAAGTTATATATTTTAAACTCATGGTTCCGTGCATCACAATTCAATGTTAATAAAAATCCAACCAGATGCAACAGTATGCAGATATTTATTTACTGCAAAGTCACTCTACATGTTTCGGGTGTCACAACACCC
>Ga0131853_10013574_pt1 | contig 14937 bp, 9 predicted proteins | sample TergutLab28metaG_FD_92764 | JGI IMG/M metagenome (GOLD analysis project Ga0131853, IMG submission 92764) | Labiotermes labralis P1 segment gut microbial communities from Petit-Saut dam, French Guiana - Lab288 P1 (version 2) (version 2) | ecosystem: Host-associated > Arthropoda: Insects >... | reverse complement strand
GGGTGTTGGGAGGGAAAGAAATGAGAGGGAGGGGAATTTTTTTAAAATTTTTCCCAGCAATTTTCCCCCCCCCCCCCCCAAAAAAAAAAAGTCGTGTTTAGTTTTGTTTTTATTTTGTTACTTCTCCTCACTGGGCATTATTGAACTTGGTCTGGAGACAGTGTGTTACTTGTGTTTTGAGGTACTGTATGCCCTGGCCACTTTACTGCTGAAAAAAGACCCCATATTACCCTTTGTGTAGGAGGCTGGCTGGACCCCAGAGCTGCTCTGGATGCTTTGGAAAAAAAACCTATCCCCACCTGGAATTGAACCATGATCCTCAGTCATCCAGCCATTAGTCTAGTCCCTGTTGACTGGTAGGTAAAGGAGCTGGTGCATGAAGTTGACCACTGACTTCCATCTAGTGCTGAGGTTAAGAATGAGTGGAGCTGTTACCTCGCCTTCCCCTGTACAGCTTTGTGATGTCATCAGGGACAACATTACCTTATACTATACTGACTGTGCTATCTTCAATGAAAGGACACATCTCTGTATCATATCATGACCATGTTAAGCATGAGTACTGACGGTGGTCACATAGCATATGAGGGTGGAAAGTAGTTTGAGAATCACATGCTGTGGAGGTGACGTTTATACTGTTTCCTTGTGTCGTTCAGCACGCGCAAGTGACTGCTCCAAGTACCACCAAAGAGAACACACCTGGCTACTGTGTTCAGCTTCTTAACACTTTCCAGCAGAAAGGTAAGGCATGCAGTATGTATACTTTGCAAAACAGCAGACTGTTTGGTTTATCCCAGTGACTGAAGATTGCTGTTTTCTAGGATGTCATGCCATGTAGTTTTATGGAATTACACCAAAATTTCAGAGAAACTGCTTCTTCCATCATCATCATACACTGATGCTGCAGGCTGCAGATTCTTCTTGAATGTTGCGCTACTGCTGGCAGAGTACTTAATGTTGCATTCCAGAAAACAGCAACCTTCAGTAAATTTTAAAAGTATATGCTCTCTTTTTTCTTTTATGCATGTAGTGGTAACCATTATATGAGGAGGTTGTTTCAGTTTTTTTACTTTCTGGCTGGCTGTTGATAGCTTTGTTGTTGGGGTCTTCTCTGAAAATTGTTTGGTAGAAAGGAAATTTGGTGTATGTTAATTCCAGTATAACTTCACTTTACATTAAATTTAAATCAGGCTTGAATTTTGTCAAAAAGTGCCAGAAAGTAATTTCATTTTATGTGTGTAGTTTAATGGTGCTCTCAGTTCCTAAGATTATAGCAACAGTGACGGTTGAATGGATGAGTAAGGTGCAATGGGGGAATTATACTGGCAGGGGAAATCAAAGTATTCAGAGAGAATCCTGTCCATGTTACACTGTGTCCACTACAACTCCCATGTGGACTGTTCTGGGGTTGAACACAGCTCTCCAAGGTGAAAGGCTGGCAACTAACAGCCTGACCCACGGCCCGGCCTGGCTTGTGATGGAAAATATTATGTGTGACATGTGATACAGATCTCTATATTGCAACTTTTGTTCATAACATTCTTTAGGGTACTGAGTATTTAATGAAATGTGACTGAGGATAATCTGTGGATAAATGTGGTGTGATTGCCATGGTGGCAGTAAACTTGCATCTGCAATAAATGAATGTCAAGGCATGTGATGCAGGATTGCAAAGAACACATTTGTGAGTTTTGTGTCTTCCATTTGAGAATAGTGCTCTTATACTTTTGTTTATACTAAATGTAATGGAAGTTCATTTGAAGTAAAGTAGATTCATGTTTGTCTCGAAAATTGTGGTGTTGTAGAGTGTGGCATACCCCGCTATAATTATTTCAACAAAGAAGATGGGTCAGTTCAAGCTCAAGTTGTGCTTCCAGACAAGCGGACCTTCACTGGAGAGTGGACTACCACACGGGAACAGGTGAGCGCATCATTAAGAGATTCTCTGCTGCTTCACTCTTCTTTCTTTAAGTTGTGGTTTCCCCCATCTTCATTCACAGTTTGTTAGTATTCTTGGCAGTTGGCAGCTTCTGTCATAAGAAATTGCATGTAATCAATTTGGTAGGTAAAAAGACTGAATCCCATGACCAGTGAGTTTCATTTCCTCCTCCTTGTTTGAGGAATAATGCATCCTTGTGTACTTGACAGGCATGGGTAACATGAATTATTAGCAGGTGTTGTATACCAGGAGGTCACCACCTGTATAAGAAACATGGCAGAAGGGGAACTTAAAACATGTAATAATAGAGGTTGTGATCATGAAATGTAGTATTTTGACCTTTCAGGATTAAGTTAAGCACTTTTCATACACACTAAGGCACAAAAAGAGTACATAATTATGCGAAACACAAAACAATAAATGAAAGGTTACACTCTTAATATAATATTTAAATTCAAAATTAATACATCTAACTATAAATGGGGCAGCTGGTCATTTTCTGGGGCAGTTGACTGGAGGAATTACTGGACAGCTTGGTTGTCATTGTTAGATAATTCAGACAGTGCAGTTCAAGGCACAGTGGTAAAATAAAATGCAGATGTGTAAAAATGTGGATAATATATGTTATTTGTACATAGTTGGAATGTTAATCATTGGACTGGATGTCCTCACCCCTCTTGTTTTCCTTATTCTCTTTATCCAACCAGCTTGGTATTTATATTTTAGCATATGGTTTATGAAAAACATGAGTGTAATGTGAACAGAAAAAATAATATTTTGAAATAAACAGCGTTGTGTGGGAAGTAAATTTGAGATTATGCAGTGTGTCTTAATAATCCAGTAAATTTCTGTGTTGCTTAAAAGTATAAAATATATTTTAGGGGTGCCTTTTTATGTGTTCACATAAGAGAATGCAGCTCTTCTGAGGGTTAACAGGATGTGACTGTTTCTTTGTGATTCACAGAGCAAGTTAATTCAAGCAGTAGTGCTTTCAACCTGCACTGGAAAAATTTCCATTTCAAATTTTATGTGGGACACCCATCACGGTATAATGATTGAAGTTTCATGGTTTTCCTTAGTCCCGCAGGTAAATTCTATGACAACTTCTGCATCCTTTACAGGACATTATTCACGAATCCTACCAGTGCTTTATGGCCACAGTTTCTGACACTTTTGTCGAGTAAACCATAAATAAATTTAAAAACACGTACCTACCGTCAAGGAACAAAGTCTGAAGAAAAACAGAGTCGCTGAGCTAGTCAAGAAATTTCCTGCCTTATGTGGAATGTCAGGTTCCACTACCATGTTTACAAGAACTTTGTCATTGGAATTGATTAGAGCCAATTGAATCCATTCCACACTCTTGCATCTTGTTCATTGAAACTCCAGTTATCATTCCATCTGTGCATGTACAAACATGCGTGAAACCTGTTTATTTTGTATTTTTCTGTTCTGGCAGGCCTCAGAGAATGCAGCAAGGCTTGCTCTGTCTCAGTTGTCACTGGATTCAGACCAACAGAACAGTGGCCTTTCATCAAGTGTTGGCAAGCCTGGCACAAGTACCTTACCCATCCCTCCACAACAATGGTACCAACATCAGCAACAGCAGCTTCCTTTCCCCACCCAAACATTCCAGCATCAGCAACACAGCCGCCAAGGTACAGTCTAATACAAAATGAGATGCATGTGATTTGTTAATTTATGAATTGCAATAAGCAAATCTATACCTTTCATTTTGGGCTGGACAGTCTGGGGATCAAATCTCAGTGGGGGCAAGATTTTCTGCACCCATCTAGACCTGCCCTGGGGCCCACCCAGCCTCCTGTACAATGGGTACTGGGTCTCTTTCCTGGGGGTAAAGCAGCTGGGGCGCAGCATTGAACACCCACCCTGTTCTAGTGCCGAGATTAAAGAAAGATTGGGACTGTATTTTCTACTTCCGCTCTGGGCCTTCATGGCCTGTTGCAGGACGAACTACCTTCACCCTTTCATACCTTTCAGTTCTTTTACTGTGAAGTGAACACATTTATTCCAGTGATCCTGCCACTGCCATCTCTAGAAAATTGTTTAGGTTGTTGTTCAGTTCCTTTGTCAAATGTTGAATGAGGTTTCATGTTTCTTGAAATCTCTCTTTTGGGTACTTTCCAGTTTAGGGAACAAAAAGATGCTAAATCTGTGAGTGAAGAATGTGGGGAGCCAGTGGAATATTGTGTTTGGTCCAGTATTCCCTAATGGATGGGTGCCAAGTACGGCCAGTGGCATAATTTTATATGCGAAAATTCTTTGTGTGTCAGTGGCATGAATAAACAACTCCAGCATAGTCTTCATGCCTTAATGGAGCAACATGTCTTGACTTAAATTGATCATCTTCAGGCTCTTAAGCAGATGTAAAAATATGTTAAGGAAGATAATGTACAATTAAACGATTCTCATTCCTAAAAGAATCTGTGGGTCTTAGTGAAATCTAACCCTTAGGTGAGTACCAGTCTTTTGTTATGCAATGAGCCATTTTAAGATAACTGATGAAGTTGTGATTGGACTTTCTGTAATGTCAGGGTTATAACTGATACGTTGCTTGATAGCCCTTGGTTAGGCTTGAGGTTCTAATGATTATCGCTATGAAGAGTACTGTTAGTGTGACCCCATCAAGTTTCTTACAAATTAACCAAGAAACTGGAGGCAATATGTTCCTCTGAAACATTGGCAATATCTACCATACTATGTGGTGTCACATCCCAGAGGATCGTATTCTGTAGTATATACTGTGCTGTAGAAATACCATATTTTGTTTAATTTGTTGCATGGGACTGAAAATTAAATATGTGAACCAAAATAAATTCTCCATTATGCATTCATGTTAAAGCTGACACAGATGCACATACCAAAATGAGCAAGCACTCAAAACTGTAGCACATCAGTGCAAATATTGTGTTATATGACGTAGTGTTTTGGACTTACTGTACATATTTTGATGTCTCCAGATTCTGTACCAGATTGGTGGCGTGGTCCTGGCCGAGAGATGATACCAACTGCTGGACCTCCAGGAGCGACACCATTCACTAGGCAACCACATCAGTATCTGCCACCGCCGCCACCTTACATGTATGCATCATACCAGCCCCAGCATCAGGTTAGCAACTGGCACAGTATTAACTTTTTGAAACCAAAAGTTAATCTCAGTGGTATCAAAAAAATCACTTGTCTGGGGAAGTAACACTGTTGATTGTAAGTTATATATAAAAGAATCATTTGTGTGCAGAACAGAGTTTTTGAACCCTAGGAAGGTAGTACTTACACAAATCCCTGTGGTTTGATGGGAGCAACAGTACTTAACATCTTGTCACAGAGGGTTGAAATTTTGTGTGATAATGAGTCTTTTAAAAGTATTAAGCTTTTGTTGTAATGGTTTTGTGCAGTGCAGAACAAGATTACAGCCACACAACCTGTTTATGTGCATGTATATGTAACTGATGAAATGTTGGAGTCAGGCATGTGAAATTTGTTCCAGTTATCTACATGGTCAAAGAAGATGTTTGTGTCCCTGTGACAGCAACCCATCAGAAAATAAAGAGAGAAACTTGAAATTTTGTCAGTAGTTTTAGGATGAGTATGAGATGTGCTCTGCCAAATGTAATCAAAATGATACCTATGCTCCAGTCAGCATTATGGCATCATACAGTCCCAATAACACACGTTGAGCAGTCTCACAAGAACCTCTCAAATTTATCGGATGAATATTAAGTAAAATTTTGAAATCTTAGTGTCCCTCCAAGGCTGTGGTATTTACAGATGATTCAGTTAAGGGATTATCAGTGGCAATCATAGCTGGAGACATGAACTGTTTAATCAGGTCAATTCCTGTCATGCTGGAGGAAACCCATGACACCATGGTTAGGATGGATTAGACAGAGAGAACGAATAGGACAGGAATGTTAGATGAGGGAAGGAGACAGAAATATTAAAATATGGAAGGGATAATGGACCAGAAGAAAGAAGTGATTGCAAAATATGGGGGGGGGGGGGGGAAGAAAAAGAATATATGGTGGATACTTCAAAATGACAGTTGTGGAGTTTATAAAATGTCAGGCAGTGTTTATTTTCTGTCAGAAAACTAATCACTCAACCACTGTTGATTACAGTTTGTTGTCACTGGAAGAATCTCGATTGTTTAATGTGGATTAAGGTTATGGGTTTTTGTTGCTTTTACATTGAAATTTTATTGGTCTCTGCACTGGTAGATCATAGATGTACCATCTAATTCTGTATAACATTATGTAGTTTTAACATTTACAACTGTGACTGTGGTTAAATGTGCTGACAGTGAACATTGTAACAAATACCAATCAGAAATATTGTTATTGAAGATTGCTGTCTTCTGGCGTGCGGTGCTGTGTTATCAGGGTTGATGTGTATGGATGTATCAGAGGAACCTGCTGTCTCCATTATGTATCCTGATGACAAAGGCAGCAGATTCTTCAGAAACTCTGGTAAGTATCGAACAGATTACATGGTGTCCAATTGAAGAAGACAGTAAACTTCGTAATCACCACCACAAAAACCTTACATCTTGCAAAAATATTGTTATACAGCATCATAAACTTAGATATATATTTTCTCAGTCAGAGAGTACTTAGGGTTTTGACTGACAAGATCCCCTATCAACAATGAATTCTGAAAGCAAGACAGTATATATGGTTAATATTGCATTATTTTCATGCAGCAGCATTGGCGTGGCAGTGGGGCAGCTGGCAGTTCTACCAGCTGGAGACAGGGTTACCAGCAGCAGCCTGTGAGAGACTCTCGACAGCAAGAGGTATTGTTGTTTTTTCTGCAGCAGCATGTTGGCAGCTCTGCTAACCATTGTGTAATGTCAGAAAACATGAATGGAAGATCCCAATTGGAAGACCTACATGTAGATAAGAGGGATATTAAGAATATAGGGTGGGAGAGTGTGAACTGGATTCATCTGGTTTCGCATATGAATCGGTGGCAGGCTGTTGTGGACATAGCAGTGAAACTTAAATTTTTATAAAAAAGCAGGGAATTTTTTGAGTAGCTCATACAGGCTCAAGAACTCTGTTCATTGGGATTAGATGTGTCATCTTGCAGCCAGTCCAGAAACTGATTACACCTTGTATACACAGAAGACTATGACTAAAACAGGTCATGATGAAAAGCATTGAATTTTCATTTATAGACTTGTACATTTTTCTGGGCTAGTTTTCCAAAAGATGGAGAACCACTTTGGTTAAGAAAGATACTGACTAAACTGTACCACAAAGAATGCAAGTCCCGAGGACATGACAGTGAAGTGATTGCTATTTTATTTATTTAACTAAATAAAGTGAAAATGTAATTATTTGTGACTGTAATAGTTTTTACATTTAACATTTGGCCTTACAGTGCCAACATAGCTACTAATGGCTGAGTTACTTTCATTTTGAAATGCCTGCCTCTGCATGGGACAGCGTTTACCCTTTCATCCATGAAGAGTTACATTTAACTGTAAATGGGCAACCTGTTCGACAAATAAAGGGTAACACATTCTTTACCAAATTATTTTAAATAAGCTGCACTAACTTAAGACAGTGGTGTGTAAAAGCACTGGAAAGTGGAAGGATTTGTAATTATTTTTAAAGATTTTGGAAGAGCCAGTTTCTGAAGACTCTAATGGAACCAAATTTTATCAGTAATTTATTCATACAATAACATTTCATAATTTTAAAGTACAGTAAGGGAACTAACACAAAAAGTTTATAATTGCAGTAGAATAATGTGGATAAATATCTTCTCCCTGCCCCTTCCTCCGCAAGAAATTATGAAAAGTTCATTGGGTTCTTTGTTCCTTCTGAACATCGTGATGTAAAATCTAGAAAGTAATACCTAATATAAAATACATATTTCTAATCATCATCACGAATATTTTTTTTCCCTCATAGACTTACTGGCATCCTGCTGCAGAATGATCCCTGTAGCATTGATTGTTTTTATCCATATGGAAGCTCATTGTAATCTAAGCAGGAAGTTGTGGAGCATGCCATCTGCTGAGATAATAGTTTCTTCACATGTACAGTATCTTTTGTGTATGATAACAGACTGAATCAAAAATACTCAGCCTCAGTGAAACACTTTGTTATCCCATTCATACCAGGTGTACAAATGCTGTGATCTAAGGTACTGAACTTGATGCAGTACCGATGACTCAGGCATACCTTCCATTGTCATTGATTGCTACCGTTTTTTGTTCCTGTTTGTTAATACTACCAGTTCTGATTGATATGCATGCATACATACATACATACATGCACACATATGCTCACACACACACGTGTGTGTGTGTCCATGTGTGTGCGTGCGCGCGTGCATGCGTGTATAGGCTAGGAAGTCATAGCCTTTCATTTATTTGAATTTCTCTTGCTAGTTCTGTAAGTCAAATTTCCATTAAATGCGTGGGGGACAATATTGTTTAAACTGTAGCTACAAAAGCAGTGTCCCTCTTCTAACGTGTACGTGTAAAACTGATTAAGTTTGAAGAAGTAAAAGATAAAGGTAAAGATGTCCATGTTCACACTGTATGGGAATACAGGGGAAGTAGAGACTAAGCTCAACCCAGACTTGGTACAAGATGGAGGTGAATGGTCAGCTTCATGACGTGTCTGCCATGGCCCCTGGGGAAAGAACTGCCATTATCCATTGAGTAGGAGGTTGGGTGGGCTCCAGAGGTATTTGGGAGAATAAACTAACCTCTTCCCCCGGCTGGAATTGACCTGCCAGATCATCCACCGTGTAGCCTAGTCACTATACTTTTTACACTGCCTCAGCTTCCACATTTGAAGAATGCGAGAATTATGGTTTAGGCACTGCACTTTTATGCTGTGTTGGTAGCTGTGGCATGGGGGTGGCATGAACAACAGCTGGAGACAGCCACCAGTGGAGGAGTTACAGCGACAGTTCATCCCACTGCAGGCTGTAAAGCAGCAAAGGAACAGACTCCTGGGAGCCCCTCTCCAGGCATTGCCCCAGCAGCATGGCAGTAGGGCATGGCCATATCAACAGCAGAACCCACCACTACCTACAGAGTCCACCTGTACCACCAAGGTAACAAAACACTCTCATCTTACAGACTTTGTCTGGATCACAGATGGGAAGCCCAACTTGAGCCTTAGTGTACTTATGTTGTACAGTTCCAGTCTTTCTTTTCTTTTGGCACTAGATGGAAGTATGGGCTGAGTAGCTCAGTCAGTATAGCAACTGACTATGGGCTGGACTGTCTGGGATCGAATCCCGGTGGGGACGAGATTTCCCGCCCCTCCAGACTGGCCCTAGGGTCCACCCAGCCTCCTGTAAAATGGGTACCGGGTCTTTCATGGGGGTAAAGTGCGGCTGGGGCGTGCTGCTGACCACTCACCCCCTTCTAGTGCCGCCGTCATGGAAGAGGAGCTATACCTCTACCCACCCTCTGGGCCACACCATGCCTGTAATGGGAAAACTTTACGTATACTTTACTAGTTGGAAGTGAAAAATAGGAATCAAATGATGATTCCTTGATAATCCAGCACATAGCCTAATCACTATTGTGAGTGAACTGTTAAGGTCCCTACACTGGTGGGGTACTTGCTTGATGCCATGTATTAGAATTGTTAATTTTCATTAAGGTTTTCTTAGTCTTCCCCATCTACTTTCAGGAGTTGCTATAATAATATCTCTACATTCTATCCATTCCTGCCACTGTCCTTTTTCCTTATGTTGCGATAGCATCAGTCAGAATTGGTTAGCTGTGTTGTGGTGTAACGATTGCAGAGATGCTGAGGTAGAATGATCATGTAACAGTGGGATCTCTTTCTTACGGAGCACACCACATTTACCCGAATATAAGATGTCCCTTGCACCTCCCTCTTTACAATCTTGTTGTCAGGAAAGTACCTGTGTGAAACATGTTTAAATTTGTGCATGATTATAATGATCCCCAATTTTTCTAATGATGAATTAGGAAAAAAATTTTGGTCTTATATTTGGGTAAATACGTTACGTTGTTGTGACTTGGTGTTCCCAATGACTGGTTTTGCGTGGCTAGTGTCAGTAGGGCAAATATTATTGTGTCAAGAATCAAATTATTGGATAATGCAAACATTGTTTATTGTTAGGGTATTATTATAAGGATGGTTAATTCATCAATAATTGCAGTGGTTTTGTGTGTGTGTGTGTGTGTTTGTGTGTACATACACATTGTAGTTGTAATCATTTCCCCAAGTATATGGAAATAACAAGTTTAGTTAGACAAGGCAAGTCATTGCCCATTAAGGTAAATTCAGTATGTATGTAAAGATTTGGATGGAGGCAGTCACACCTTGTTTAACCATTAAACGACCTACATTCACATGTGTGAATGCACAATAAAAAACACCCCTAGAAATTCAGTTTATATATTTAGGCAACAAGGGAATTTACTGCATTTTTAAGACATACTGCATAATCTCTGTTATATTTTCTACAAACTGCCATTTATTTATGAAGTTTATCTTTTTTTCTGTTCGAATAATACTCCTGTGTTTCATAAACCATGCACAAAAATTTAAATACTAATCTGGTTGTTTATAATTTCAAAGTAGTCTGCTTGGGAAGACCGAGAAAGAACATGATAGCCAGTAACCTAATCAAATTTTCAACTGGTTTCTTGACAGTGGAATGTTCACTTTAGGCATGCCATCGAATAAGCACATCTCCCCATTTAACCCAAAGTCTCTTCTGGATTTTTGTTCCTTGCTCTGTTACTTATTTTATGTGATTATGCCACTTGAAAAATTATCTTTTGTAGTTATGGAAGCATGTTACCTGTATTACAGGAGAGTCCTGTGGTGGATCGACCTAATAGTGTTGCAGCAAAGCCTATAGTTCCCCGTCCTAAGAAGCATCGCCTGGCTGCCAACTTCAGTGTAAATGTGTCTGATATGCAATGAGGGAGGAACATTTTAGACAAAGAGGGGAAACACTCTTGCTCTAGTGGTGACTGCATAGGAACAGATGATGCAGAAATACTGTGCGTCTGTGAATATCGTATTGTTATGCTACCAGCAGTCATCAGTAGCTTTATTAACGCTCCTCCCACTTCAATGTAAACATAATTATCAGCTGATCAATATGTATACTTACATTTTTTACCTGCTTTTCCTTTTTCCATTTTGATTATTGTATCAAGATGTATGAAATGATTTTACTTACAGCAATTAAATGTAGACAGCTTTTATAAGACAGTCTGTTCTTCAGTTGTTGCTTAGGTGCCAATTTGAAATAGTTTTATTTTCACCTTAAAGATCCTCTCATACAATCAACAGGACTGGAATGGCTGTACTGCATAATGCAGTAATCAGTATTTCCAACAGCATTTGTTGTTTATCGAGCGAACTAGTGGACTGTATGCAATTGTATTCATGGTTTATAATATACATGTAAAAAGCCTATATATGGTCATAAATGAAGTTGAATTGAAGAGGCAGGTGTGAAAATTAAGATGGCATTTGCAATGAATGTGTGATGTTGTCATACACACTAGGTATGCAGGAAAGTGGAGTGGATGTGGCTTAGGTTAGAAAGAGCATGTGCTGTCAGGATCAGCTTGCTAGCCTAAAGCCACAGTCACTTGTCACCCCTACAGTTGACCAGGTATAATCACTGTACCATTTGACAGTCTATTGTTGCTGCTGCAGTATTTTCAAAGAATTTAATTAAACTTGCTCTGTAATATGAACTAATTAATACAGTACAACTGCAGTTTTTGTTCTGCATTTTGCACTTTTCACAGTTTACAAACTTTTTTTTGGTCCCTGCCACATGCCCATAAGAACAGTGTTTCCCAAATTTTACACATCCCCATATTTCACACCATTTTTAGGTAGTCCCTACCATTACATAACATTAGGGGTTTACTCTACTTGTTGTGTTGGCAGAAGTGGGTGGCGATCTTGTACTGCTGATCCAGTCTGTGAGGCTGATGTTCTTGTGGCTTGACTGCATGATATTGACTGTTTTATTGATTTCTGTTGTGATGCTGATTTGATTATGAATCCTTGCTGTTAAGACATTTTCAGAAGTCACCTCCATCTTGGCTGTTGTCCTCTTGCTCTAACTGCCTCTTGCAGCTTTACTGTCACGTGATTGATGTGACCACATCCGGAATATTCATATCCGTCAGCATTGCAGAGTAGTTACCAGATCATAGAACACAATCGCATTGTTTCTGAACTACTTTAACACATTGCCGTCGGCTCACGCAGAAATTCGTGATTGCTCACCCATGCGTTGTTGACGGGCCCCGCATTTCTGCGTTTTCTTACACGATATCCAACACACGTGTTTTTGAGCTGGTCTGACACACTGATCGCTTCAAGGTTATCGTCAGCTACATGCAGGATGTTTGGATCTCAAGTTACAAGCAGACAGACCGCTCTTGAACCCTATTTTAGAACAATAAGCCTGCAAAATATTATGGGATTGAACATTAGAAGCGTTTAAAACGTCCAGTCACCAGGGGGTATTTAATTAAAAGACCAGCCCGACGGCAATGTGTTAAATGTGTTGTCTCATTCACCTATATTTGCTGGCTCTGGATGTTTTGTGAAGATGCTCATGGAAACAGTGTAGCCCATCAACTGGGGATATAATCAGACTGCATTTCAGTAGTCCCATTGCCACACCTGCTCACAAGAGAGGTGCTTATGTCAACTCCAATAGAGAAGCTATAAGTGCACTTGTTGCTGGCACAAATGCTGTGTATTTCATCTCTATTAACCCTTTAAACACCGAGTTAAATCCCAAATGTAAGTCCCAGCTCGCCGAATTTTTCTGTGGGGTATTTAAATTTTGCGCATGATATTTGCAAAACCTGAATATTTCGAGAACTAAGTGGGATAAATTTGTGAAACAAAAAGCATTTTGTGGGGAAGGAAACAGACATTGCTCAGAATAGCTTTAAAATGCTGTAATTTCCTTACTGTGTAATGGAGAAGATAAGTTTTTAAACAAACTTGTAAATATCCATGTTCTTTTACTTACATTGTGGTCAAAGGCTTCAACTGTTTGTACGGAGGACAGACGAATAGATGTATCACAAGTTGGTCTTTGTATGGTAATCTCCAAAACAGTTTCGATCAACACAAAGCGCCACGTCACACTTGACACATCTGAATATCACCGTTCGCTTCATGCCCCCCAAAGAACACACGCGACATCACCGTTTCGTGTTACTGCAGCCAGGCCAGTGCTTATTTTGACGTGTGTCCAGTCTTCCAGTGTTATTAGAAGCTGAGGCTAGTCTCCCTACAGACATGGATGGTCATGGCTCACGCCCAGACCGTGCCAGCATCTCTCTGATAAGGGTGAGTCGAAAATCTCTGCGTGAGATTTTCTTCCCACCACATGAAGATAAGAGGATGTAACTGTTGACAATGGCCAGGTCTAACAGGTGGAAAAAGAGTTTTTTTGTCCACTTCCATGTTTGACGGCTGGCCGTGTAGCTATTGGCCATCCTATCTGCATTATCAGCATGCCCCATGTGACGGTTATAATCCGCCACAATTGCCGGCTTTATCGCGTTCCTGTGTTAATTGCGATAATTGCCTTCTCTGGGTGGATCGTGAATGTTTGTCAGGAGGCACACGTCTCTCTTGTCCTTCCACACCACAGCCGTCAAGTCACCCTTGGTCTGTACTTGAATGTCACCACGTTTCAGTCTCAGTGTCTTAGGTTTGAGGTCCTTGGGCATGCCCTTTCTATGTAGTCTCACAAGAAATTTTTTTTTGGGCCAAGTCATCAAACAGGTCAGGGGAGGAAAAGAAGTTGTCCATATACAGTTTATGGCCAAATCCTTCTACACCCCTTGTCAGATTAGTCACTGTACCTTGGGTTGCTGTCAGGTGTTGTGCTGCCCTTTGTCTGTCTTTACCAAGGTAAACATTCATGTCATATATGTATCCAGTAGAGTCGCATAGTTTGAACATTTTGATGCTGAAACGTTTGCGTTTTTTCGGGATGTACTGTTTGAATAATACCCTTCCTCTGAATTTCACAATGACTTCATCTGATGCCAAATGTTCGGAAGGGTTGTAAAATTTTGAAAAGTTCGTCCTTATAATTTCAAACAAGTCTCGTATTTTCCACAGTCTGTCATCTGTCCTGTCAACTCCATTCCCATTATTGTCCTTGAAATGTACAAAGCATAGTATGTGACAATACCTAGCACGTGCCAACGTATGTCCATAGAATGGAATGCAAAGCTGTTCCATTTTCGTCCAGTAGTCCTCCAGTCTGTCTTGAACTGTATGTCCCAACTGTAATGTCAGAGCCAAAAACGAAAACATTTCTGCTTCTGTCACATCACGTTGGGGAGAAGGTCCATCTTCAAAACTGTCTAAGAACTGGTGGTAGTAGCGATTCGTCTCCACAACCAGCAATGTAATAATTTCAGTTAAGTACAACAGCAGGACACTAAGTGGAGTGGACGCTGGGATTATGTGTGCAGCTTCACTGCTTTTCCCGTTGGGGGCCCCAATAAAGTTGTGAACTGAACACCTTCAGGGTTTAGGGGGCAGTGTCCACTGAGAGAGTTGTCGCTGTTGACGTGCCACATTACCAACATCTTCCTCATCTTCAGAGCTGCTGGTGAAATAGTCTGGACTTGGAGGCTGTGACAAGGAAGACCATCACGAAGGTGGGCGTGGCTCCTCTTCGTTCTCCGACTCTTGTGTTGCGTGATATTTATCCTCGTCGCTGTCCGAATCCATTACGATTTCTTGTATTTCATTTTGAGACAGCACACAAGCCCGTTTTTCACACGAAACATCACCATGTTGCATTGTCAACAAAAACTTCAGTACAGCTAACCCACAAACAGCAAAATATCTACTGAATGAAGTCGAAATTCTGCAAGCTGCTTGGTGGTATAATGCATAGATCAGGTATAATGTTCCCTTTCCCAACCTAAGAACCGTTACTCAGCTGCCTGT
>Ga0131853_10013573_pt1 | contig 14938 bp, 12 predicted proteins | sample TergutLab28metaG_FD_92764 | JGI IMG/M metagenome (GOLD analysis project Ga0131853, IMG submission 92764) | Labiotermes labralis P1 segment gut microbial communities from Petit-Saut dam, French Guiana - Lab288 P1 (version 2) (version 2) | ecosystem: Host-associated > Arthropoda: Insects >... | reverse complement strand
CTTTTATTAGGGCACTGTGTTCACAGAATATTCTAACGCACCTGAACAACGCGCCCTTTTTTTACCTTATAAACAATATCGCAATGCTCTATTGTGCTAAGCCGGTGGGCGATTATTATCATCGTCTTACTTCCCTTAAGGCCTTGCAGCGCCTCCATAACTGCTTTCTCTGTTTCATTATCCAAAGCTGCGGTAGCTTCATCCAAAACAAGTATTGAAGGGTTTTCATATAAGGCCCTTGCAATCCCTATTCGCTGCCGCTGGCCACCTGAAAGACGCACCCCTCTATCCCCAACTTGTGTTTGCAGTCCATCAGGCAAAGACTGAACAAATTCTTTTAGCTGGGCCTGTTCAAGGGCTCTCCACACTTTATCCTCATCAATATTCTTTTTATCTATACCAAAGGCAATGTTTTCTAAAATAGATTCATCTAGCAAATAAATAACCTGTGGTATATATCCTACATTTTTTACCCATGCAGCAAAATGATGATGTACAGATTTACCATTGTAAAATACACTTCCCTGCTGCGGTGCCAATATACCTAAGATAATGTCAACTAATGTTGTTTTTCCCGAGCCAGACATACCAACAAACCCAACAGATTTATTATTAGGAATAGCCAGGGATATATCTCTAAGAATAGGCTTGCGAGTCTTTGGGTATTTAAATGTTATATCTGAAACAATAATATCACGGGAAATGATATTTGTATCCAACTCGTCAATTTGTGATGGCGCAAACGCCTCATCATGCTCGAAAAGGCCGCGATACACCTGTGCAATAGAAGATTTATGGCGCATTATTTGTGCAATATTATTTACAAGCCGCGAAATTGCAGGCAAAAGCTTAAACGCAGCCAGCATAAACATCCCCAACTGGGGGATCAAGGTCTCCATATCCACACCAATCAGTATAACGCCCGCAACAACAATAAATGCCCCGCTAAAGCATAAAGACTCTATAAATAACTTGGGCAATTGCCTAAGCGATAATACATTTTCTCTTGTCTTAATTGTATTGATATTGGCCGATTTAAATTTATCTGTAAAATAAGCTTCCCTACGCGATATTTTTATTTCCTTTATACCATATAATGCCTGCAATACAGATTTATTTATCTGTACTATCCCCTTTGCTTCATCATCACCACTGGTTTGTATCCTACTCCTAAAATATTTAAAATAAACAAAAATGCATACAGATGCAAAAAATAATACTATTAAAGTCATAGAAAATGACGTTATCATTAGAAAAACAAGCATAAATAACGCCATAAATCCATCAATAAGTAATAGCATAATATTATTAACCATGCCATAAAGACGCTCGGCATTTTTAGAAACAACCCGTTGTAAACCTACAGCATTGTTATTAACATGATAAAGATATGGCTGTTTTAATGTTTGGGTCAACAACTTAGTTGACATTATTGCAGTATTTGTTGCAAGAAAACGATTTTGTATCCGCGCAAAAAAGTAAACATAAAAACCCCTGAAAGTGTAAACCAATGCAATCATCACAGCCAGTGATGCAAGAAAAGGCTCGTAACCACGGAATCCAAGGGAGTGATATAGGAAAAACAATATCCTGTTGTTATATACAATAGAAGGGTCTGTAATAATCATTATAAATGGCTGAATAACCGAAAGCGTCAATGTTTCAATTTGCGCACCAACTATTATTCCGACAAGAAGAAAAATAAATTTAATTTTGACATTGCGAGGAAATATATGCCTTGCCTTCGTGAACAAAGTCATTACACACTCACCTTTGATCTTAACTTTTTAGAAGCTGTGTTCATAGGGGGCAATGTCGAGTTGGCGCGGCAGATTTACACCAATCAAGGAGGTTTTTTCGACGCTTGCAAAAAAAGGCAAGCTAGAAAAAGCCGGCGCAGAGTAGCGTAAATCTGACCGCCAAGGCGACATTGAACCCTTTGAACATAGCTTCTTACTTCTATTTCTGAAACAAGCGAATAATCCACCTTAGGGGCGCAGTTATTTTCCATGATGTTGATTGATTATACATACTTATCTGCCGCTTCAATGAATTTTTCTCAAGGACTAATTCATCCATTTTACATTTTGTTTCATCTTGCTCTTTTACTAATAATTTAATATCTCGCTCAAGGGTATTTTTCTCTCTAACTATATTTTTATATTCAGACGTTAATGTTGTATTTCTTTTTTTTACATCCTTCACTTCGGTCACTAACATTTTACGTTCTGTGTTTGTTTTTATATACTTATTCTCTAATTTATTATATTTTTGCTCTGTTTCTTCAGCTTCAGATATTAATAATTTATATATTATTTTGCTTATATTTACTTCATTTTCTATAAAGTATGAGTCTAACATTTCAGCAAATGAGCATATTATATGCTGCCTTAAATTACTCATTAATACTTGATGACTATATATTTCATAATTATGTGTTTGCGTACATATTACCGCATCTACCTTTTTATTCAGTAGATACTCACTACTTAATGTATACACATTATTTCCGCGATACTCATATTCCACTGATTCGGGGTTTACTAAGTAAAGTTTAAAATCTTCACTTGAATCTATCAACTTATCAACAATCATTTTCCCAACGCTGCACATACCATAAATAATTATTTTCGAAAACCCTGCATTCTTGAAAATACTTGCAAATTCATTATTTGGAATATCTTTTATTACCATTTCAAATATCCCTTGATTAGATGCTTTTATCCAGCCTTGTACAGAATGATGCAGTTTTTTTTCATTACCAGGGCTTGCGGCACTCCGTGAAAGAAGTAATTCGTTCCATGAAATTATAGGCCTATGTTCTTCAGGATCCCAATTATCCAATTTGCTTAATGCCATCCTTATCATTCTGTCGTGGGAGCTAAAGTAATTAGACCCACAATATTTAGTAAGAAAATCATCCAATTCAACTTTATTTGAAATATTATATAGATATCTAAGTATTAAAGAAGAAGTTGATATAATTGAGATTACCGCATTTGGCTTTAAATAGTGACATATAACTTCAATAGGGTATGTGTTTAAAGCCTTACTAAGTACGACAACATTTGAATAGCCTGCTTGTACCAGGGCCTTCTTCACACGAGAAGATTTTGAAATACTTAATGCTCTAGGGTGTTCTTTAATCAATATTGCTGTATTGCTAGAACATGTGCAGCGTACAGCATCTAAATACATTTCTATTTCATCATTTATACCCATTGTGTTTATATCTGATAAATAATGAAGGATTAATATAGCAAACTCCTCTTCATTTAATAAATCACTCAACTTCTCAATATGTCCCTTATCCTCATCGTTAATGTAATTTAATACATCAGATATGGCAGCTATCATATACGCCTTTGGAATGACCCTAAGGGGGACATAATCAAGTAGTCCATTTGTCATATCAATTGGAAGCAAAGCTCTAAACTCATTAATTTTCTTATAACCTGTACCAATTGCTGAATCTAATTTATTATAGGCTTCACCATAGGCTACAATTTTAGCACTATCACTTAAATATGGTAGTATTGTGTTAAACTTCCCTTTGTTTCTTACAATATATAATTCATCAAAATTGTCTTCTTTCAATTCTTTAAATACAATTTCTCTAATTTGGTTTATATCCCCTATTTTAAATAGCCCTTTTAATTTGTTCTCGTATCCAGATAAATCTATAACTCTTGTAAATGTGTGTGCATTTAACATCTTAAGAGTTGATTGGGCTATCGGCCATGATTTGCCATAATCTGATGGTGTTAGCTCAGCCAATATTACATAATCCTCATACTCTGCATTATTACTTTCTTGTTTTATAATAGAAAGGCAAGCCAAGGCATTATGCGGCGAATGTACAACGAACAATCTTTTCATTTTTGTCATTTGTTCATCCTCTTTCATTGAATTCGCTATCTATTTATTATTACCCGAAATGGCTTTGCTATTATTCTCCATACACGTAAATACTTAAGAGCTCTAAGTGGCGCTGTTATACGCCATGACATGGATCTCTTAAGTGCCCTTATCTCTTTCTGCAATGATTTTACTTTTTGATTACCTTCATTCTCTGCCTCTGGCTTCAACAATTCATCTATTGTGTCTGTAATATCTATTTCACAATCAATGTAGTATATATCCAAAAGCTCGGCAAAAGAGCACATAAGATGCTGCCTTAAGTCACTATCTATAAGATAATGAACATATGATTTATAACTATGAGAACGGGTACACACAATTACATCGGCTTTAACCATTGCTATGGATTCATTCTCTATTGAATAAACTTCATGGCCTCTATATTGATGCCCTGTAACATCAGGATCCAATAGGTAGAGTTCAAATCCCCTCCCCGAATCTAATAGCTTGTCAATAATCATTTTTCCAATATCGCAAACACCATAAAAAATGATCTTCTTAAACCCAGCTTGGTCAAATATATCAGCAATTGCTTCATTTGATATATCTTTGATTAGTGACTCATATGTTTTTTGATTAAACTGCTTCATGCAACCTTGGACAGCATCGTGTAGTTTTTTTTCATAAATTTTTTTATGTTTAAATGCAGAAATTGGTTGTCCTTTCCATGTGGCTATTGGCTTGTTTTCATTTGGATCCCAAGAATCTAAATTCTTTATTGCTTCTTCCAGCATAGTAAAGTAAGCAACAAGAAACTGTGGCCCTCCATATTTATCAAGCAAATCGTATGACGCAGTGTTATCTGATATACCATACAAATATTTTAAAATAAGTAATGACGTGGATGCTGGCGCAATTGAAACATCTGGTCTAAAATAATAGCAAATTACTTCAATGGGGTAAGAATTAAGTGATTTGTTAAGAATTAGTACATTTTTGTACCCCTTCTCGTTTAGTAATTTTTGCATATGCAAAGATTTTGAAAGACTGATAGCTCTTGGATGATCTTTTATTAAAATAGTAGTATCTTTTGAGCATAGGCCATCAACAGCCTCAACGAACATTTGAAATTCATTATTTATACTCATTCTTCCTACGTCAGAAAAATAATTTAATGCAAGGATAGCCCTATGACCTTCGCCTGCATATTTGTCTAATTCTATAATTTGCTGTTTATCATCAACATTACAATCAAGTACATCAGATATTGCTTTCACCATACACTTTTTAGGCGTTACATTTAAAGGCACGTAATCTAATAATCCTTTTGTCCAATCAACTGGAAGAAGTGTTCTAAATTCATCTACATTGCGGTATCCTTTACCCCCGCAAGAGTCTAATTTATTGTATGCTTCACCATAGCATATTAACTTTGCGCCTTCACACAAATCGGCATATGGTTTCATGTTTGACGAGTTTCGAACCATGTACAATTCATCAAAGTTACTTTCTTGCAATAAATCAAAAATACGCTCTCTAAAAACGTTATATTTATCGGTATTAGCCAGCTTTTCCAAATCATTTTCTTGGCCGGATAAATCAATTACCCGCATAAAAGTATGAGCATTTAATGTTTTATAAGTTGCATTCACTATAGGCCAGGATTTATCCGGTGCATTTACATTTGCATATACAAATACAGCATAATCTTCGTACTTAAATGTGTTATTATTTTCATTATCCTGGTTAATAATAGAAAGACATGCCAAGGCATTGTGCGGAGATGAAACAAAAAACAACCTCTTTTTAACCAACACCGGATTTTCCTCCTAAAATTCACGCAATCCATATTTTAACCATGCCCGTGCCACTTCAATATCCAATTGTGTATGAGTATCTTTGCCAGTCACCCAATTTCTTATAATTGGAATAGAGTTGTTTCCCATCCACCACCAGCATGAAGGGCCTGTTTCTCCTCGTTTAGAGCTTATAAGTGATGTGTATCTTACGCTCCATGGGCCTTGGTCATAATAAAAAATGTCAGGGTAACTTTGACGATTTGTATCAGTGTTTTTTACATCAAGGAAGCCATCCAAGTACCCATTGTCGTTTATAATCATAGCCCTATATGGATGATCATCTTGAGCCCGCCATACCGTCATCGAAGAATCTGCGTCCGGCTTTTGAAGTAAAATCTCAATACTTCTATCGATATCATCTGATATATTCATAGCTGTGTTTCCAAGAAGTATTGTCACTATTCCAATTTCATCTCTTAGCATCTCTTTTGCGGCTTTTGCGCCATGGACAATTACATCACCATGGTTTGTAAATGGCTGCGCTAAATCTGATGGACGAGCTACCACATATGCCCCATACTTTTTTGCCTCTGCCTCTATAAATGGGCACTCTGTTGATACAAAAACATCATCTATTAGCGCAGCTTCCTTTGCGGCTGTTAACTGCCATCCCAAAAATGATTTGCCTTCAACTTCTATGAGATTCTTGTTTTCTATAGTTGTATTACCGCCTTTTGCGGTAATTAGCACAATATTTTTCATATCCTAATTTCTCTCCTTACTGTATTAATTACGCGATCCTAAGCGAAAGAACATACAATACATTTCACTATTTGATTTCAGCCAGAATACTGCATGGTGTTCCATCCGCACCAGATATGTGAAGTGGCACTATAATTACTTTCACGATTTGCTCATTATTAAAATTGGATAAATCTATATCTTCTATAATCGCTATTTCAGGCATGTCCAATAAAATTTTGTGGGCTTCGCGGCCTTGAGGCTTATAGTTATATGCATTAATTGATATAAAATCTACGCACAATACCCTTAATGCTAGAAATGTATTTTTTATATATAATACTGCCTCAGGCGATAAGCCAGGGTTATCACTCCAATATTTGTCCAACTCATAATAACGTCCATATCCTGTACGTATAATTAGAAGTTCTGCACTGTAATCAACATTATTACAGTTATCCGCAATCATACCAGCGGTAATACACATCCCACTGTCCATAGGAATATCCAAAATTGATATTTTATTAAATATAAACCAATCTGTTGGATAATCATCTATTGTTTTCCCATTAATATAAAAATGGTGTGGAAAATCAATATGTGTTCCGACATGGTTACCCATCTTTAATTTAATAGAATTAGTACTGTCCCCATTAACTATAGAATTATCAGGTATGATTTCTATATTTTTTTCTCCGTTATAGCAAGGCATGTTATTACTTAAGGGGCGTGACATTTTTATATACTTATTGACCATTTAAAATCTCCTGGATAACTTGAATAATACCTTGCCCTATATCTACATATGGGTTATTTGTTATTTTATAACTTTGGGTTAGATCATAATTATATGGGGTTATTTTATAATGGTGCGCTTGGCTTTTATCACTATAATTTACCTTTACATCCCGCCCAATAATTTCTTTTACCATATCAATTATATCTTTCATTTTAAGGCGCTCTATACCCGTTACAAGCAATTTTGTATTTTTATACTGCTCCTGCAGGCAATCTACACTAATTTTTGCAGCATCGTATATATTAATAAGTTCACGTATTTCTTCACCAGTTCCATAAAAATTATATTCATCATTTTTCAACATAGCTTGAATAATCTTGTATATTCCGTTTTTTTCGTTACTACGGCTTCCATACAATGAACCAAACCTTAATATTACATATGAAAGGCCATATTTTTCTTGATAATCAACTATAAAATTTTCGCATGCACGCTTGCTGCTTCTATAAAAACTACCGAATTTTGAAAAAACATATGCCGAACTAGCAAAGACAAAGCGCTTCACATTATTTTTTTTGCATGCTTCCAGTAGATCAACTGTTCCTAGTATATTGGTTGATACAACATCACGCGGCCTTTCTGAGCACTCGCCTATATCAGCCATTGCTGCCAAATGAAAAACATATTCAACGCCCCTTGTTATTTCATCAAGCAAATCTTGATTTGCCAAATCACCAATAATCATTTTCTGCTCGGGCTTTTTATAAGGGGACTCAGCAACATCTAGCAATAAAACCTCATGCCCCCTGCTTGAAAGTTCATCAGCTATGTGGCTGCCCATAAAACCAGATGCTCCTGTAACTAATACCTTACTCATATAAAATCTCCTTAGTTATGACACAAATATACTATTTTTTAAGTTTTTATTTTATGTCATCTAATATATTCATTACAGCAGTAATTTCTTGTTCTATACGCGCTTCAATGGCATAAGAGCCAATATGCGGCGTTAATACTACATTTTTGCTTTCAATTAAGTTGCCATGATATGGCTCGTCTTCAAAACAATCTAATCCCGCAGCTTTTACTTTTCCATCTTTAAGGGCATTATATAAATCATGTTCATTCACCAGCCCCCCTCTTGAGATATTTAATATAACTACCCCATCTTTCATTTTATTTATACTTGAGCGATCAATAATATGTTTATTTTCACTTGAAAATGGTATATGAAGCGATATTATGTCTGCTCTTTCTAAAAGAGTATCCAATGCTACCATTTCAATTATTTTATGGCTTTTGACGAAATTATCAAATCCGATTATTTTACATCCAAATGCACTTAGTATTTCCGCAACTACCGAACCAATCCTACCACAACCAATCAGTCCAATTGTCTTCCTATATAGCAAGTTGCCCATTCTTTTTTCAAATTTACCTTCTCTTATTTCACTATCAGACTTGGTTATACCGCGCAACAAATCAAGCATAATGCCAACAGTTAGCTCTGCAACAGCACGTGTTGGTGCGTCTGGGGTATTAGTCACTTTAATGCCTAACTCTTTAGCTGCTTTAATGTCTACATTATCTATTCCCGTTCCGCAACGTGAAATCATTTTTAGGTATTTACATGCTATCTCTAATGTTTTGCGGGTGATAGTCTCCGTCCCCGCTATCAGATATTCTGGCATATGTTTTATCAACAGGTCTTGTAATTCGCTTTCTGTCAGCTTTCGTTTATATGGATTTAGGATATAAGTAAACCCTGCCGACTGCATTAATTGCAAGGGTTCGTTGCTTTCCATTCCATAAGAAGATGTTGTTATTAATATTTTTTTCACTTTATATCCCTCTCTACTGTTATATGCTTCCTGTTAACATTACATAATAGGAAATATATAGTATATTTATATTTCTATGATCTCAGAATCTCCAACTGTTGCATGTACTCTCTTGCGCCAAGTGCAATAATTTCTGCAAGCTTTTCGTCAGCTTCAAAACAGCCTAACCTGTATAAAGCTTGCAATAGTTCATAATTACTTATTAAATTATGCTTAGATGAATCGCTTCTCCAAAGTTCCTCTAGATTCCAACCTGCGTTGTCATTATAATATCCTTTGTGATAAGCTTCAGCTTGTTTTGATAAAAACAAATTTATGTTATACAATTTTATTTTTGCTGGAGAAAAAAGCATTAAATCAATCAATGTTAATTGAGCCATATTTCCAGCGCCTTGGTACATTAGTATACCAATATTATTTATGCACAAACGCCTTGCGCGTTTTTTTTGTACAAGTTTTTTTTGTATATTGTGCTTTATACCTTTAAATGCTGCCATTTTAAGGTCGTTGAAAAACTCCATATTTTTATTGTTGTTAATAAATTTGTCTACATGCTGTACATTATAATATGAAATATCTATCCCACATTGCTTTATACTATCACTTAAATGCTCTTTTCCTTGGTATGTCATGTTTACTTTTATATCATAACTATTAGCAATTTCTTCTATGTTTAAAGTATTTGCTGCAGGACCGATTAGTGCGATTTTTTTATTTTTAATTGTTTCGGCAAAGACTTTATTACTGCCGTTTGTATTGTTGGATATGTTATTTAATGCTTGTAATCCTTGTTCCTTAATATTTGTAATTGCAAACATTAAATCGATATCACCATAATTATGCCTACGCCACACCATGCCAGCTTTTTTAATTATATTTTTTGCTTTTTCGTACTCTCCTTTATTGAAATAAATTGAGTACAGTTTTTTTGTATCAAGATAACGGACTTTATTTTTTGATTCATAATATTTTAATATTTTTCTTACAGATATCGCCCTTATGTCATAAGCCAAAACATATAAACAACCTGCTATTGCAACTGATTCAATATCTGTAAGCCATAAAGCAGATAGATTTGCTATTTCAATTTCTAGCATTTCTTTTATCTGCTCTACTTTTTGCTTATATTCTTCTTTCAATTCTTTTGAATTGATTGCATCGCATATGCAATCTGTTATATTTTTTTCTTTTTGGTTCATGAACTTGAAAGAAACTACACACATTAAATCGCTTGCTGTTATTGGCTGTTGCTGCATTGTTTTCTTGATTATATTTTCATTTATTGCATCTCTTACTTTCATAAATCGTTTTCCCACAATAGGCATCAACGAAATTAACTCTCTTACAGTAATTTTTCTAATTACAAGCAATGCAATAAAGTCAAAAAAATATCTTATTATGCGCAGTTTTCGCTTAATATTAAAATGTTTATATAATCGTTTTGGAGAAGTTGCAATAAACTTCAAAGGACGTTTTATAAACCCTGGAAGCCATGAATAAATTCTGCGAAACAACTATCTTCTCCCCTTACAATCTACAATATTTTCTAATAATAAATACATTTCTGTATTTATAAGGCTTGTTTAGTCATTATAGTTTGATTGAATCCACGCTTTTGCTATACGTAAATCCTGTTCTCTATGGATATCGATTGATTCATCAATGATATATGGCTGTATTACATCACCCATAAATGACCAGGGTGGCTGCCCTTTGTTTTCAGAAAGCAGATTATTAACTTTTAGCACCCAAAAATTGTGAGCTAAGAAATAGCAAGGTTGAAGGTCTTGACGATTTGTTGATATTTCGGTTGTTGTATTTTTATCATACATACTTAATGTCCCATCTGGGTTTAACATTTTTGCACGTAAAGGATGATGATCGTTATCTTCATATACTGGCACAACAGCTGTTAAATTGTTATTTTGAAGCATTGCAGATATGCAATCCGTTATCCAACTTGATTTAATTGTAATATTATTTGCTAACAAAACCACTAAAATATCAGGTAGATTTCCATTCTTTCTCAACTCTTCTAATGAATGAATAATGCAATCAATATGCAATGATGTAGGTAATGATAGCTCAGCAGGACGCACAATCCTTTTGTATCCTTCTTTTTCCGCTGCGTTTAAAATTTTTTCATCATCACTGCTGCAGTACCATTCACTTATTAATTTTGAATTACGTGCTGCACGTGCAGAGTAATAAAGAACTGGCTTTCCAAGAATATCAATGACGTTTTTGTCTGGCAGCGTGTTGTTCCCGCGACCTGTCAATAATGCTGTAACTTTCACACAAAACACCTCTTTGCTTTATTTATATTCTGCATATAGTTGTATCTACAATTCCAAACATACTTCGGGGGGTAATAATCGCTGTTGACGTACTATTTGTCATTAATATTTTTTCTCTAATATCTAGCTGAGCATATACCCACTCCATAGGCAATGATGGTCTATCTGCGGGATGGGGTTGTACTAATGTATCTGGTGGTAAATTGTCAGGTGTTACTTCTCCCCTACTCGCGATATATATGTGCCGCGCGATTTTATATGGTGTAATATCACCATTGGTATTTACTAGCAATTTATGAACAATTGAGCCCGGTTTTATAATTGGAAGTTGCAATATTGGTAACCCACCAGTATTTTTACATATGTCTGGCTCATATACATATATTTTACCTAATACATATCTTTCCTTTGAAAAATGAAACATTCTTAATATTCGCTCTCTAAATCCTGCTCTTGGCATGGATTGTTGCAGTTTTATTATTCCGTCATATGTTGCAGTACCTTCTTCTACAAAATTAACATGCTTTACCTGTAATAAACGGATAATATATCTAGCATCTGACCATAATGCACCTGTAAAAAATTCGCTATATACTTTCCCAGTTGGCAGCTGCTTTTTATAGTGGCTATAGTACTTTTTTTTTGAAAACAACATTATGATTTTTTCAGCCACACACATATTATTTGACATTGATGAAGGTGTTAGTTCATAAATATTTGTAAATATACCACTTGTTTTTATTGTATCAAGCAGCGCTTTTGATATGCGTGGTATTTTGAGGACATACAAATCTGCTAGCTCGTCTTTATAATAAATAGATTTTACATGTACATGATTTATCAGTTGTAAATCTGTCCAGCCATAAAAGGCTAACATGCTTTGTCCTCGATTCATTTTTATATTATAGGTTTTGATTAACTGGCATATCTCACAAGTTTCTTATATAGGTCAAAATGTTGAAATCTTTGCTTTAATGTATCTGCAATGCCAAAATAGGAAAGTACATAACAGACACTATACACTTTTCGAGTTGTTGCATACAGTACTGGATCTTTTGTTTTAATGATTTTATTTATATTTTTCGCCAATTTTCTTCCATCTTTTTTGTATGGATTTTTTATTAATGCTGCCATGTAATAACTGAGCACCATTGCGCTTTTCTTAAATATAAAGTAGTCAACGACAATGGGACTTATACTTGTGGGTGTTAATTCAATAACCTTACACAATACTGTCTCCATTTGATTTATTTGCTTAACTTGCCGTTCAGCTGACATACTTTGATTTGGGTCGCCTATTCGATATCTATATAAATGCAAATCTAGCGGAAGCACGCTCTTAACATTTGCAAAGGGTAATGTTGTATATTCTTGATCTTCGTAGGAAATTTTTTCGCTTAAATGAATATTGGCAGCATTATAAAAATCTGTGCGGTATGTTATCCCATGAAAATTGCAAACTTCTTGTACATATTTTTTTTTAGTCCAAAAATCATGAAAGCTGTATACGTGACCAAATTGCAGGCTATGCATTCTGTATTCGCGGATATTATTACCGCTTAAATCCACAGTGAAGAAATTTGTAAATACAATATCAACTGTTGTATTTCGCAAAATTTTAACGAATTCACATAAATTGACTACCCAATCATCAGAATCAATAACTTTCATGTATCTGCCATTTGCTAATTTGGAGGCAATATTTATTGTGGAGCCATGTCCGCCATTATCTTTTGAAATTAAGCGGAAATTTGGATATTTTTCTTCATATTTTAATGCAATGCTTTTAGTGTCATCTGTTGAACCATCGTTTACAATCAGCACTTCTACTTCATTTTGCAGATTTTCGTTACATAGTGAATCTAGGCATTTTTCTAATGTTGATGCACTGTTGTAAGCAGGTACAATCACAGTCAGTGTATAATTTTTATTTACATCATTTTGAATATTCACGTGCATTGCCTCCTGCAAAAATAATTCCTACAATTGCATAAAGGATAATTTCATTGGCCAGACATTAATCAACATTTCGTATGTCGAAACTTCCATTATTTAAAGGTATTCTAACATATGGGTTTTGTTATTGGAAGATGGATTTACTTTTGTTATTACATTTTAATATTTCTTATACATGTGTTGACAACAATAGCATACGTCGTAAATTTCATTTCATGCATTTAAATAAAAACGCGCGAATCATCTTTTGAAATACTAGATGATTCGCGCGTTATATTAGGATTGTAACAAAATCTACTGGAGTGGCTTATTATTTGCTTTCTGCTTTTGCCATGTGCAGCATTAATTCAATCAACTTACAGGAATAACCCCATTCGTTGTCGTACCAGGAAACTAGTTTTACGAAGTTATCGCTTAGCGCTATACCGGCTTTTGCGTCAAAAATGCTGGTGCATGATTCGCCAATGAAGTCACTGGATACAACGTCATCTTCTGTATAAGCTAAGATGCCCTTCATTGGGCCAGCTGCGGCTTTTTTAACTGCGTTTTTAATATCTTCGTAGGAAGCAGGCTTTGACAAGCGCACTGTAAGATCTACAACTGATACATTTGTAGTAGGAACTCTAAATGCCATACCGGTTAGTTTGCCCTTAAGCTCTGGAATAACAAGACCTACCGCACGTGCTGCGCCAGTGGATGATGGTATAATGTTGGCTGATGCAGCACGGCCGCCCCGCCAATCTTTGGCAGATGGGGCGTCTACTGTTTTTTGAGTATTTGTCATTGCATGTACTGTGGTCATTAGACCTTCAGTTATACCAAAATTATCGTTTAAGACTTTGGCTAGGGGAGCAAGACAGTTGGTTGTACAGCTTGCGTTGCTTACGATGTTCATATCTGGGGTGTATTTGTCATGGTTTACACCCATTACAAATGTGGGAGTGTCGTCTTTGGCTGGGGCGGAAAGAACAACTTTTTTAACACCGCCGTCCAAGTATGCTTTGGCTGATTCTTGGGTAAGGAATACGCCTGTGCATTCTGCCACATATTCTACACCATCTTTTGCCCAGGGAATGTCTTGGGGGTTCATGTTATTGTAAACAGCAATTTTTTTGCCATTTACCACTAATTTGTCGCCTTCGATTTTGATTTCGCCCTTAAATTGGCCGTGAACAGAATCGTACTTTAGCATGTAGACCATGTAATCCAGATCTACAAAGGGGTCATTTATTGCTACTACTGTTGCGTCGTCCCTTGTCATTGCATAACGGAACGCAAGACGCCCAATACGGCCAAAACCATTGATACCTACTTTTACCATAAAATCCTCCTATAAATTTGAATTTTTTACGTAGGTAAGTATAACACAATGATTTGCACAGACAAAGCATTCCTCACAAATTTTGTGTTGTGGACATAGAATAAAACATGAAATATAGCCATGGAGGTATGGGTATGTTTAGAAAAAGAAGATTAACAGGCTTGATTTGCTTCTTTGTAGGCGTAGGGATGATTATCCAGTTTATGATGCCAAGCTGGGGGTTTTTGCTTGCAGCAGGGCTTATTGTGATGGGTTTTTGGTATGTGTTCGCGAGGTGATATGTGTGAAAGAGATGAAAATAAGAGTGATAAAATTGCCAAAATTTGTTGGGAATATTATTAAAAAAATTTTACGGGTTAGAGATTGATAAGGATTTAATGTAG
>Ga0131853_10013570_pt1 | contig 14941 bp, 7 predicted proteins | sample TergutLab28metaG_FD_92764 | JGI IMG/M metagenome (GOLD analysis project Ga0131853, IMG submission 92764) | Labiotermes labralis P1 segment gut microbial communities from Petit-Saut dam, French Guiana - Lab288 P1 (version 2) (version 2) | ecosystem: Host-associated > Arthropoda: Insects >... | reverse complement strand
GTTTATATGAACTTTTTTGATCACAAAGACCTAGGAAATCACCTCCTGCAGTTATGCCCTAAAGTCGTGAAACACCCTGTATATATATATATATATATATATATATATATATATATATATACACACACACACACACACACACACACACACACACACACACACACAGAGAGAGAGAGAGCCCTGTACTGTACATGAAATAAAAATATTAAGAAACTATAAACTTTATGACATTTATGTAGTAAATAAAAATATATGAAATGTTATATTGGCTTGTAAATTAACTGACATACTTACGAATGACAGTGATGAGAATGTCGAGGATGGTCATGCCTGTAGCAGTGATGTGTGTGACAGCTGTGTGCTAACTGATTTGTATGGCCAGATTATTTGTATCATTAGGCAGTTTGACATTAGACTGTACAGTAACTCATGTATACTGTACATATTCACATTTTTTACATTTGGCAAATTAGTAACTTGTTCCTATTTGTATTGTCATGTATTTGTATTGTTTATAACCTGTGTTAGACAATAGTTTACCATACTTCCCCATTCCTGTGCTGCTGAAATTACTCTTTGATAGAAGTTGTTTTATATGAGCAGGCAAATAAGTTGGCCTTTAATTGAGAACAACATAATTCAAGTTGTTGTTGTTGTTGTTGTTGTTGTTGGTTCCCCCCCCCCCACCTGCAATTTTAACATGAGCGGACAAAATGATAAGGTCTTGGCCTAGAAGGTTCAGGTTTCCCTGATACATTTTAATAAATTTATGTGCCAGGTGTGAGAGATGTTGCAGCCTGATAATACAGTGTTGTCAAAAGAGTATTTATATGTCTGAATGTATAAAAAGAAAATCGTTATATAAACTCTTAATTCAACCACATTGACAGGCATTTTGCCTTTGCTCAACCAATGTACAGCTGTGTCAATAGTAATGAAGTATGGAGGTGACAGTTATCTTCACAAAATATAGAAAAGTGTCAGCTCTTTAGAGGGCTGCCTTGTATAAATGTACTTTCATAAGCTTCCTCAACCACAGATATGTCTGTGTCAATGGTAATTAAATATGGCGGTGTTCAATATCTTCACAAATTACAGAAAAACATCTGGCAGCTAGATGGTCTGCCTTGAATGTATTTACTATGATAACATCGTGTATCACTCATTGAGTCTGTGAGGCATTCCGTATGTTACAGTTGGCTGACAGACTTCTCTGCTCTGCCAGTAGTGATACTGTTTACCTTACCAGTCATACTTTTGTTCCTGTGGATGCACATGTCTTTACATTTCTGCTATGAAATTTTATTCTCATTAAAATAGGTTGTCCAGAATTTTAAAAACTTTATTTTAATGATGCATCTTGTGACATTGTACATTTTGGTAACTACGGGGTCCCTAGTTTATCTGACCCATATCGTTGGTCACTGCCTGTTGGGTGCCTCATCTTGGAGCTGGGCTAATTCAGTGAGCTGTCTACACTTGATTTGCTGTGGAGGTTGTTATGCCTCAAGTCATGGTGCTGGGCAGTCTTCAGTCACAGTGGAAATGCGATTTCAGCACTGCATGTTTATCTGCATCATATATGCTAAATACTAATCCTACAAGAAGGGTTGTAAATTGAGATCAAAGTTTCCTGATGAGCATGCTTCAGACATGAAGATTACTTGCCTGTACACAGTGCCCTTAGCAAGAGATATCAATTCTAAGCAGCAAGAGAACATGCAGAAGACATGCCAAGTGAGAAATAAACTAGATGGAATTGGCATTAGATTGAAGACATCATCATGTTCCTGAAGAGTTAGGCATGTTTCCTGTTCCTTGATCCTCAAGATGAAGTTGGTCCCACCTGCTCCCACGTCCACGAAGGCTATGGCCACGTGACCCCTGGGCAATGCAGCTAAAACTGCAGCAGACAGGAGAAGGTGCAGGCGAAAGTCCAGCGCTTTAAAACTGGGCTCATTCTGCTAAAGGAGCACACCCCTACAGAAAAGCATGCAGGTCTAGAGGCATCAAGGTGGCAGCCCCACCACTAGACTCACCCTGCAACGGGCCGGTAACCTATCCAGGGGACACCAAGATACTAGTAAAATCCTCAAAAGGAAGAAGCGGACCAACACTCAATACAACAACATAGATTGAAGACATCTCCAAGAAAATCACTGATTTACCTGGCACACCCAACAGGTGTGTCTGCAACATTAACACAAATTTCAGTGAAGCAGGTCATGAAACAATAGTACCTACATGTGGTGCATGATTGACAAATAGACCCCATACTCATTTTTTGGAGTCACTTCATTGGATATGTGGACGCTCAGAATAACGTGTATTGGTCTGCAGAAAGTCCCATGGTAGTCAGTGAAGCAGTGAAGTGGTATTACATGATACAAAGGTTGGCATATTGTGCTGTGAATGCAACTATGACTATTGCCCCCCCCCCCCGGCCCCTTGTGAGACCGTAAATCAGCATGACTGTGTTACACATTATGACACCATTTTTTGATCACCTGTCCAGTTGTGACCTCCACATTTATCATATCTGAACCCATGTAATTTATAATTTACCTGTGGTGCATGTTAAAGTGTGTAGTTTGAAGTAATAAACCGTGCATTGAAGACAACTAACTGAATATTCCAGTCTAATACAACAGTATTCTTGTATGGTTTTAACACTGCCTGTTTCAATATGACCATACCATTATCAGGCAAGCATGCAAACTCACTCACTGCCTTCCTGCATCATAAAATGCCACACTTGTTAAAATTCACCTTAGTTAAATTTAAAGATTTTACATACTGAAAATCATACAGCTGTAGTTCCACGCTGTAGGTCGTCTGTAAAAAATCATTGAAGATGAAGTGTCTTCAATTTCACCAACAGAACTTTGATGCCTAACGAACAACACGTTAGATGTGATGTATGTCAGCAAGCTGAAGGAAACCATTTTCAGTGCCTCCAGTCAATATGATGGCTAAAAACCTCTTATTAACTGCAGTACATTGATGTGAAATTTGTGGACCCCACCTCATGGCAAATAGGAATAACAGTAAGCAATGTGGTGCCTTTTGCCATGCAAAATGGTCTGTGAATTGACCAACTGTGTGGGCCAGATATACTAAAGACCTGTTGTATATTGATATGAAATACTGACTGGATTTGATCCATTTCACAAAACCATGGCACAGTTTCAGTATACCATGTGTTTGTGCGTGTTTGTTTTATATTTCAGGTGCAATACCAAAGCTCACAAGGAAGTGTTAGTAAATGAACTGATTTAGCACAGTTTATGAGAGATAATATTAACTGACTCTCCTCTCCCATTGAAGAACAGTTTCCATGAATAAAGCTGAATTATCGTACACAATATAGCATGCTTTGCTGTAAATAAACTTTTATGGTGGGAGTTCATGTAGTATAGAGGAAAATTAAAGGTGCCCAATGACATTACTGTCCATCATAATTATACATTGTGATGTTTTTATTGGTACCAGATTTGAATCATTTGTCTCAATTTGTAGAATTAAAATAATGCAGAACAGAGGAGAAAAGTTAAGATGGTAAATTGATTCACGCACTTGAAATGTGTCTACATAATGTGTTGCTTTTTTAAGGTCAGTAGAGAAATGAGGTAGTTTCTTTATTCTTCTTTGTAATCCTTTCTTTGTTATTAGCAGCTTTGTTTTGTGTGGGTAATAGAAGTGTCATGTGGAAATGACTATATTCTGTCCTTCATTAACATTGAGAATGGTTACATAATGCAAGAAAATGTTTGCTGTTTCTAGGTCTGTGGAATCATGTGTTTCTTTTCTCCAACCTATCTCTCTTCGTCCTGCTGCCATTTGCGTACCTCTTCACAGAATCTGAAGGTTTTACAGGCTATCGCAAGGTGAGAAATATTATCCAAAACTTAACACAATATTGGGTATCGGAGTGTTTAAATTATGTTGGTCTCTTCAGCTACGTATTCCCACAGACTGTCATCACAAGGCATGATGAATGTGTCATTTTCTTAAAACACATGTATAAGCCATATTTGTTTATTTTGAAAGGGTTATGGAAAAGGAAGGTAATACTGTATTGACATATTCTTGTTTCTGTCACTTTGGTTATTGATTAATGGAACACCTGTTCTTTGTTACCTGAATGTTGCCTATGTTTTATTGCCATGCTGAGAAAGTTACGCATTCTGGATTTAGATTCATACCTCTCTGTAATTTCCAGGAGTTTTGATATCAAGGCTTGATTTTTGCACTGTTTCAGAGAAGTTGTTTATTTATTTTTATTTATTTATGGTTTTTTTAATGACACTATCAGTGGATGATTATGTAACATTGGTATTTAAGAAAATAAATTGTATTCTAAACTACAGAAACAGTAAAGTTGTCTGAATGTGTAATTGCATGCTTTTGCACTAGGGTGTGCTATATTGCCTCAACCTTACATTATACATATATTGCTCGTCTTGCTGTGTTTAGTTCTTGATTAAATGTTACAACCACTGGTTTCAGCTTTCAGTTTTTTGATAGGATGTAGTGTGAAGATACAAATAAAGCTTAATAGTTCGTCTGTTGGATTGTACTTGGATGGTGACACTTTAAAGTGTTACTCATCAGCATCTTCTTTACAAAAAAAACCTGTATTATATTTAAAGATCCAGTTTGTACCCTGCAGTAAACACACTCTGTTTGAGTTATAAAACACAGTTAGTGCTGTGTAAGAAATAATAACTTTGTTACACAATGCATACAAAGCACAAATAAACTTTGTGTTCCAAGAGGAAAATTTCTGAGCGTTAAACCCAGTGATACATAAAGTAACCACTAGGCTTCAAAGGATTAAAGGAGATATTTTATTCCTGTTTTATTTCTTGCTTTTGTATCATGACGACTCAAAAATTGTGTGAAATGTAAAGGAAGTTATGTTTTTTACAGCTTTGACATATACAGAGACAGTAGACAAATCTCTTTTGGCATGTAGCAGAATGGTTAAAACTGTATTCTGTGGTTTGACAGTGTTGTTTCTTATGAGAAGGTTATGAGTACTGATGATTTCTTCATTACTTTGCAGGGTTTGATGGCAAGGGTTTATGAAACATTCATAGTTCTGTGCCTGCTAGCAGTTGTAGTGCTTGGCCTGACATATATTATATCTGCACTTATTGACAAGGAACAGTCTAACATACACACATTGCTCAGTAAGTAGCTGATACCCACCAGATAATGGCACTTTGCTTGCCGTTACTAATATTCTTCCCTTGCTACAATTCATGTGTTTTTATTTACAGATTTGTGGAGTTACTATTTACCATTCCTGTATTCGTGCATATCATTTATTGGTGTTCTTATGCTGTTATGTAAGTAAAATGAGATCATACCATAATTTTAATTGTAAGAATATTTTTCCCCAAGGGGCATAAAGTAATAAGGGAATGTATGAAATTACATTGTGGCAAATTTTTGTGATCTTAATCCTTTTTGTGGTATTGTTACGGAGGGTAAATGAGCTTGCAGTGGACAACACATCACACGTGAGAGAGATGTAAAGTGTATTCAAAAGGGATTACTTGGGAGAATGAGATGTGGTGGTACGATAAGGTTACAAGGAGTATGGGGAAGAAGGTGTCGACTGTTCGAGCTTGGTATCCTATAATTATGGTCTATAATATTCCATAACAACAGACAATGCTTTATAGTTGAGTCATATTGGTTGTCCAGTATATACGTATTATGTAAAAAAGAGTTAATTAACTATTATTGTAATTAAATATTTTCACATTAACCCTTCCTGATATCAGCATAGACTACAAGTTGTGGTCAGTCTGAAAGAACTGACATTAAAACATCTCTAAAGCATGACAGGCAGGCATGTAGCTATGTGGTACCCCTTTATGGGGTCAGGTATGTACACACGTAATATAAGAATAATGAATACGAACGAAGTATTACAGTCAAACACAGCACTTTAATTTTTGTCATTCAATGCTACATGTTTTGGTTCAATGAATGTCATCAAAATTTTACAAAAATTTATATGGAACAAAGACTTGATTTTATAATGCTACAGTTATGCCATATATTTTAATAGATATTTGTAAACTGGTGAGATATCACAAACCACTAATGCATACTGCATGTGTACTTATGTTTTTTAATTGTTTGTAAAGTGATGCCTGATGACGGTTTGTGGATCCAAAACATGTAGCACTGGATGACATTTATGGAAGTGTTGTGTTTGCCTGTAATACTTCATGTGTACTCATTATAATGTAATGCAATTGGATGAATCAGAATATGAAAAAATAAGAAAATTGATTGAAAGGGATGTATTTTGGGAACATTTCAGTTTTTAATTATTTGTGGTTTGAGTAAAACATTTGGAATATAATGGTGGAGATCGCTGTTAAATCTTATAATCATTTCTTTGTCTTTTTCAGTGTGTACACCTCTGGGTTTTGTGCGTTTGTTTGGTGTAGTTGGCCAGTTTCTAGTAAAGCCTCAGTTCCTTCGTGACCTGGATGAGGAGTTTTTTGTTGCTCGACTAGAGGAGGATTCTGTAAGGCGACGCCTGTACCAAGTGACAGCTACAGGCAAATCATATGTATCACCTGCACCCATGTGCCCACTGCCTATTAGCCCAGGCTGTGATGATGATGTCGCAGAGAACACTCCTGATGGCCTCATGACACTTCAGAATGGAGCACTTCAGTCAGGTCTTGGGGAAAGACTTCATGAGATCCAGTTCAGGAGGAAAGTTTTAGGTAATTGTGTGACACACCTTTGTGGGGGTGAGAGTTAGAAGAATCTTGTGGAGATAAGCAGCATTCTCTTTGTTACTCCTCTTTCCACCAGAAAAATTCTGTCTGGACATCGTAAACCAAGTTGTGGAAATTTTTTATTCATTCAATGCCAAATCACTTTGTATGTTCCATTTTTAAAACTTATGTATGAGTTTGAGTGGAATTTTATAGGAATGCCTAGTGTCAATGTTGTGAGATGCAGTAAGTAACTGATGGAACTTACAGCACACTTATAACATTTCTGAAAAATGGCCGATTGTATAAGAAGTGTGTAAATATATATATGTGTGTGTGTGTGTGTGTATGTATGTATGTGTGTGTGTATATATATATATGATTAAGATGTAACTTTCATATAAGTACTTTTGTAGGCATGTAATTAACAGATTGTAACAAATATCTGTTTTCTTATTCACTACATTATTTCTACTGTTTGTTAGGTTTTTCAACAATTAATTTGTATCTGCAGTAAAAGATCAAGACCAACAGAATATGCAGAATCAAAATATTATTCTGAGAATTGTACCAGTTGTGAATTTTTACATCAGTAATTTGCCAAACGTTTGCCATGTAATCACAAAGCCTGAAATGCTGTGACAGCTTCCTTCGTCAGTCCATATATTGAATTCCACCCTGATCAAGATGTTTCATTTACTCCAGCCTTCAGGATCTGTTCCTGATGTAACATTCACCAGTTTAAGACATATTTTGTGAGGACTGTATACAAAATTCAGCCATTTATACTGGGCTCACTGTAACTAGAAGCATGATAACCATTACCAAACAACATGCAAGTTAGTGCATTTCCCATGATACCCGTAGGCTAGATATGCTGAGCTAGCTGTTTCTGCCACATCTTTGTCATTTTTCCTTTGTGAGTGGTATTTAAAAATACTGTCATGTGCTGAGATTCATTAACATTAGAGATAGATGAACAAATAAGTGTGGAGCATTAGTGGAAGAATGCTGAAAATGGAAATAGAAGTGGTCTGGAAACGCCTGTCATAAAGACACTTAGTCCACCAAATGGGTTTATGGTATTGAATCCAAGTGTCCTTGTTGAAAAGCTGGCAACTAACTGCTGGTCTGTGGCCGGCCCCTTATCTTTGTTGTGGAAGATGATAGGTAAATTTAAAAATGATACAACTGCATGTTGATGTAGGCACACTTGTGTTTTTCCATCCATGCTCAAGAAGTGTGTATCACAGCTTTTGATTTTTGGTGATCCATTCATTGTGCACTCTCTGTACACTATGTACCCTTGCCATTGTGTAATGGGCATTGATATATAGTGTGCCTTCAAATAATAATAAATAAACCTAGATCCTGAAATATAGCATATTTAAATACTGTGGTTCCGGGTTTAAAAAATACAAAATCAAGACCACTCCTATATGCATTTTGTTGCACTCGGTACTGAGGTTAAGAACAAGTGTGTGTGTGTGTGTGTGTGCGCGCGCATGTGTTCATCCAGGTATACATTCATTGTGTGGTGTTCAGTCACACATGATTGTGTGCCATGCTCCAATATTCTGAACCCCCAAACCAAAACCACTTCTGCATTGTATTGTAACACTCTGTGTGGAACATCACCTCTGTTCAAAAGATCAATACACATTTGTGTCATGGTGCTTAGACACAGAGATAATTTTCCCATATAGTGATGACACCTTTATTTTCAGTACTTGTTGGTACTTGATTAATGTACTGTAATATGATGATATACTGTTCATTTTGTAGACAAGCAGAGACACACATCCTCACTTCAGAGGAATCTGGTGTACCCTGTGGCCATGCTGTTGCTGTGTGCACTAACAGCAATCACAGTGCTTATGGTACTTCAAAATACGCTGGAGCTGCTGATAGGAATAAAAGCACTTCCTCTGAGCAGTAGAGTAAGTCAGCTAATATAGGGTCATTATTTTGTCTGACCCATATTGTTTGTCACTTACTGCTGCTACTCCATTTGCCATGGGTTGGGGTCTGTGTGTGTTAGTTCAGTCTGCCACAGGTAGAATTACATTCTTCTTATTTAAAGAAGGTGCTGGAATGGTTTTCTCTGGCTGAGAGAAGCGCATCACATCGAACATTGTGTTGTCATTGCACGTTAAAATTTTGGTGGTCTGATTCAAAATACTTCATTCTGAATGCGTTCTAACACAACCTCTTCACAGTGAGCATTGTTACAGCAAACTTATGCCTCAAAATCCCCAGCAAGTAAAGAAAACACAGGTTCAGATCTGGCAAACAGTTAGGACTCAATCTTCTGCCTCTGAACTGTGTCACCAAAAGCACTTGTAGTAATGCATAGAGTTGTTATCTGTGTGAGATGTTGTATTGTCTAGGAGTAAAAAGGCATAATTCTTTTGTAATTGGACAGGCATTAGAAATGTTATTGTCAATATGCGTAACATACCAGTGAGAATTTATGGTCACAGAAAATAGTGTTTCCAGTAGTCTAAGTTGCTCTTAAAACACTTCAAACATCAACCAGAAGATAATGCCATGGCATGTCATGGATTAACGCGGCATTTTTGCAGGCCAGTAGTTATTATGCCAAGAATTGAAGTATCCAGTGAGATGAAACCAGGTGTCATTGCTGAACAGAATGAGTGTGAGGTCTATTTCTCCAGCATGCACCCCATGAAGGCGCTAGCTCACAAAATTATCTTGTTGTAGGAACTGTGTTTAGCATGTGTATCTTACAGAAACACACAATTCTGCAGTTGGTTACCTATTGTGACCATCAGTTTCTACAGACCAGATGTACTCTCTCCAAAAACCACCATGTAGGTGGAGTGGTGATTGGGCTGAGATTTATTTAATGAGCAAACTGACAGGAAGTGACTAACAGTATTGGTCAGATACTATAATGTCCCTCTGTAAACCTGTGGTTGAGGCACTTGGTGATTTAATTTGGGTAGAACTGAGTAGATCACACAGATTCCATTCAACACTTCATATCATGTCTGAATTAATTCTTCATCTGTCGTCACTTGCATTTATGATGAACGCATGTGTGCAATTTGTTCTTTCTTCTCACAGTCTTTCCTGGTCAGTTCCTTTCCAGATCTTGTCTGTCTTTCTGATGTCTTGACTGACTGACACCTTGTTTTGGGTTGTCCTGTTGGTCTCTTGCCTCTTAGGTTTTAATTCTGGCACAGTATATGGTATAATAATTCTATTCATTTTATTCTTTATAAATCATTTGGTATGCAAGTTAAATAAACCAATGGTAAAGCAGGCCTATTACAGGCCCAAAGGGTTCCAGGAGGTTGAGGCTGCCAAATTTCTAGACAGTCACCCATGAAGGTGGTAAGAGTGTCAGCCTCACGCACCAGTCATGTTTACTCCCCAGGAAATATCCCTGGTACTCATTTCTTTTAGAGACTGATTTGACCGTAGGATGGCCAGTTCCAGTGAACCATCACGAATTGAACCCACGACCTTCCTGCTTGTACTGCAGTGCCTCAACCAACTGTGCCACTGCATACCACCCCAATTAAATATAGGCAGTTAAAATAACATACATAAATGCTGAATGACTTTTTCTTTTTTGTGATGCTCTTCTGGCATGATACCTGCTGACTGGCCCCATTTTTTCTACCATACTGATTGCTTGGGGAAATTATATGGGTTATGTATTGCAATTGTATAATTCATAATTAACGTGTTGTGTTTCAGCAATTCACATTAGGTATCAGTTCATTATCAAAACTTGGCCCAATAGGGGCAGCACTGGAGATAGTGCTGATATTCTACCTGACGGCTACATCGTCTGTTGGATTATACGCTTTACCGTTCCTATCAAGAATGAGGCCAAGGACCAAAATGACCCCTCTGACTCACATCATAGCCAATTGTGGTCTCTTATTGATATTGAGTTCAGCATTACCTCTTCTTTCACGCATTCTAGGTAAGAATATGTCATCACTGAAGCAAAGTTCCTGAGTGAAGAGAGGAAGTAATTTAGTAAAATAATGCTCTTTTATTTAAGTTATAAGTGAAACAGGTAAATGTACTTGAGCAGGAGCACTTATTAGGGTATAGAAGTAGAAATGTTAACTGTTGCCTCACACGTTTTTAATCTGACTGCTCATTTAGACTCAGTAGGAATACAAGGCTTGACCTCAAGGAATGACTGGCTGGTAACACTATATTAACCTAAGGCAAAGTCTTGCAAAGTGGGTTGCATCAGGAGAAGTCACATAGAGAACAGATTTTTTTTTTTAAATTCCTATTTGTTTCATATAGTAACTGAAGTTCTGGATTATACAGAATGTTGAAGACAATCATGTGCTGCATCAGGTGATAAATAGCTTCTTTACATCAGCACTTCAGCAGTGTATTTTATAAGAGATGCACATTTTGGAAAATAATTTTTAAAAAGTAACTTAAACTGCTATTGTACTTTTAATCTGTACGTATCTTTAATAACTAACACTTCAGTAAAAAGTTCCAATATTTATTTTGTATTAGAATATTTAATCTTTATAAGGGCCACTGTACAAGAAATGTAGCGAATGTATTCCATTTTTGGCCTGCTTTTTGGAGTTGGGATTAATTTGGGATGTTTGGGGATCTGGGTTTGATCACAGCAGGGATACATTACTGAGGTGTCACTGTACGTTGTGGAACTTTGAACTAGGTTGGTTTCCCTGATGTGATTAAATATTGTCTACAAGTTGGTTCAATAATATGCACATACCTATACATTTGAGCTGTATTTACCACATGTTTCAGTGGCAGCCACCACCATCATCAGGGAAGACAACACCACAGACCAAAACACTATTAGAAGGTGTTTATCTTCTCATGCATGCATCCCTACATTTTGAGTCCCCCTTCAACACCGAGCTTGTTTATTTCACACAAACTGGAAAGTGAGACATAAACAAGCTCTGTGTTGAAGGAGGATACAACATATGGCCACATGTGCATGACAAGATAGATGCCTTCTAATAGTTTCTTTCTCTCTCTTTTTTGGTGTTGTCATCCCTGATGATGGCGGTGGCCACCACCGGAACATATGGTAATATAGTTTGACTGTATAAGTATGTGCATAGTGTTAGACCAACTTGTAGACATGCATGGAACAAACAACATTGTGAAATTTGTGTGGTTAAGGTTGTTTTGATACCTTCCCAAACTCTGGTTAAGGTTATGTTGATACCATGAAGAGCATCAATATAGAACAAGTTCCTGGACAGAAAAAAGGTGGCAAGATCCTGGAAGTGAAAATGGATTAGTTGTAATTTGAACACTGATGTACAATGTCCTCATTTTGTACATTACCTGTCTGAAGAATTTGATAATTATAGCACCAGCATTGAAACTGACAGAAACACTTCCATACACCTGATCCTAAGACAATTTTGTTTCTGTATTTTAAACGGTTCATGCTGCTAAGATATAAAATTTTGAATTGAGTGCTCTGCATATGACTGAAATTTCTATACACTCTGTTAACAACATTCTTGTGAACATTTTCTGTAGCATATCAGATGTTTCTTCTGAAATAAAATGTCTCTGGAATGGGATTCAGTATGTTTAATAGAATAATAGGATGTGTAACACCCTGTTAATTTATTAGAATTCAGACTACTGAAATACCTGGCTAACCACTTACGGATCAGGTCATCCATTTCTGCCTGAATGGTCTCAATAGGAACACAAGATACAAATTCAGGAAATGACCAGGTTATAAATGGGTTACTTCAAAGACCTGACTGTGTATGTGAGAGCGTACCACGAATAATGTATATGACTTGCTGAAGTAACCTAGTTCAATTTGCTATTTTTACCTTTCCCACCTTTGCTTGTCTGACATGCCTGCTCAGTGCTGGCAGCTTAAGATCATTCCTTGATGCACCAGTCAGTTGATAAGTCCTCATTTTCACCTTCTGAAGTATTCTTTATTATTATCTTTGCTGTCTAAATTTTGGACTGGGACTCTGAATACCCCTTGCTGGGTTCACAAGGCACCTGCCAAATTTGTGTCTATATACTTGTTTGTTAGATAGTATTTCCTGCGCTGAGCTGTGGTCATACCAAAGATATTAAGATCTGTTCATGGTTACAATTCTCTTACAACCTTTGTCATTTCATATTTTGCTATATTATGCAACAGTTGGTATTTTCTTATATTACATTGTATTGTTTGTTTGCGCTTGCTGATCCCCATCTTGCCACTGTGGGTGCACACATGAACACACTATTCCCTTTTCCTTCCACATCCCCACGTTTATCATCTGTCCCCATGTGAGTTAGATAGCAGGCACAGTTCACACCCTCAAGTGATTAGATGATTAGTGGACTTTGAATTGCAAATAATGTTGAAGCAATTGAAGGTACAGTTCTGCCAAGGGTGGAGTTACTTTTATTTATTTTTATAGTTTGTTAACAACAGATTGCTGAATAATTTGAAGAGATGTGGAAGCAAGCAGTCATGACATAATGTCAGTAGTAAGGGAAAGTATAGTTTGCCCAGGGAGAGTAAAGGTATAACACCACACATTCTTAACCTTGACACTAGTTGGAGATGAGTGGTCAACTTCACACCATGGTCACTTGACTCCAGGGGAAAGAAACCCTGGTACACACTATCTGTGAGGTTGGGCAGGCCCCAAAGCCTGTCTGGACATTATGAAGAAGATAAAGACTTGCTTCAGTGAGGAAATGAAACCCAGGTCATCTGGTCCAGAGCCTGCTTTGTATACTTGCTACACTGTGCTGGCTTAATCCTTCCATACAAATTGTGGAGTTGTGAGGTAGTATCCCAGAACCTGCATGGAGGGTGTAAGGAAAACCACACAGAACCTCAGTCATGTTGACCAGTCTTCAGGCTGAGATTTGACAGCCCTCTCAGTTAATGCAACAGGAAGTGCTGGTATCTGTTGGCCTCAAAATTCAGTGTGTAACTGATATGTATGTGGTCTGTTATGGATAAACAGCGCAACTCTTTGAACTTACCTCACAGAACTGAATCTTGGGAAGTGCTCAGCTGGTCAATAAATTACCCATGGTCTCTTGAGCCCAAAGTTGATCAAAAGGGGCCACTGCTTGAGCATATCCCAAGCAATATGAATCTAGTTTATGCCTTTCTCCCAAGTGTGCTTAAGATATGTTTTAATATGAGTTTTATCAGTCTTCCAAGCAGTCTCATTTTCTTTGGGTTGATGATGCTTGTAAATAGAACACTGTGACTTTAAACACCAATTGTGAGCAGCTAAGAAAATGGAATGAGCATGCATGGATGTATAGCACCATGATAGGACATATTTATCCCAGCCGAATCCTGACAGAGTATGATTTATGGGAAATATTGATTGATTGTTGATTATTTTTTATCATATCCTGTATGCTGTAACTGCTGTGTTCATGTGCATACTACAGAGTGGTGTTAAAAATGTGTTGCTAGTGTGTTACTGTGTGTTCAGTGATTTACATGAAGTGTATATTCATTTTTAGCAATGTATGTGACATTGTAATTTATAATAACAGGTATCACAAATTTTGACCTCCTGGGTGATTTTGGCCGCATCGAGTGGCTTGGCAACTTCAGGATAGTCTTCCTATACAACCTTGTGTTTGCTACTGCAGCTACTCTCTGCCTTGCCAACAAGTTCACTGCCACAGTCAGGAGGGAACTTTATGCTCGGTACGATGACTAACCAACACTGTATTTCGATGTTTCAGTATGTAAAACAAGGTAGCATCCATGTGGACATTCATAGGGCTGTGCATTGTAATATTATTTCTATAGTAAAACCAACTAGTTGCACCAATGTTATCAAATTTATTTTATTTTATTTTTGGAATGACACAACATGTTTTGGATGGTCTTTCCATCCATCATCAGGAGTTCAAGACTGTACATACAGCAACAGGCATTTGTCAAACAGATACTGCTGTCTGCTTGCTAGCAAGCAGACAGCTTAGTGACTGTCTACAAGAATGACCAACAGATGAGAGCTTATATTTTTATTTTTTGTATTACATACTTTATCTTTATTTATACCATATAAACTAAACTAAACTCCGTGGCCTTAGTCCGCACACGAACTATACCGACAGAGCGGCCGCCGCCGGTCGGCGAAGTTAGTGCCAACTTTTGCGGATAGAGGGGTGTCACGTGGTCAGCG
>Ga0131853_10013569_pt1 | contig 14943 bp, 10 predicted proteins | sample TergutLab28metaG_FD_92764 | JGI IMG/M metagenome (GOLD analysis project Ga0131853, IMG submission 92764) | Labiotermes labralis P1 segment gut microbial communities from Petit-Saut dam, French Guiana - Lab288 P1 (version 2) (version 2) | ecosystem: Host-associated > Arthropoda: Insects >... | reverse complement strand
CGTTTGTCGTACCGTGCATTCTGGTACAATTATATAAAGTTAACCAACAAAGTGCATTTGACGTTCAGGTGACCGTGCATCGTGATAAATTCTTATAATAAAACCAACTAGATGCACTAATTTATCAAATTTATTTTTGGAATAAAACTCTACATGTTTCGGACAGTTCCTTTGTCCATCAGCAGGAGTTTTCACTGTACACACAGCAATGGTATATGTCATGACAGCTTGCGAGCTGTCAGCAAACCTGTATGACATATACCATTGCTGTGTGTACAGTGAAAACTCCTGCTGATGGACAAAGGAACTGTCCGAAACATGTAGAGTTTTATTCCAAAAATAAATTTGATAAATTAGTTAAATTAGTTGGTTTTATTATAAGAACAACAAAATGCACATTTCAAATTAATGTTTTAATTCAATTCTTCTTGTATTCTACATATTTCGAACATTTTATGTCCATCATCAGGAAGACTATAATGTACATGCATCCTTACATGGTACTTTTTCATAGATTTGTCTCCAGCCTCTAAAATGTGGACCACGAATATAAGTGTTTAGCAGTTTTGTTGGGTTTAATCCGATTTCACATGTACATAGTAACGTAACTGAAATCCAATTTGATATTATCCCCATTTCTTTGTGGGCGTGTCAGCTGTTACCAGTCTCAGACTCAAACCCCTTGCACATTTTTGTTTCCAATTCCTAATTGTACGTCGAAATATTAACGAAAAAGACGGCGAAACTTCTGGCTTCCTGAAAGACCGTCTGTAGCAATGTACAGCTATTGTTCCTTTGGGGTTAAAAATTGTCTGCTTACTTACTTACTCACTCCATGGTGCTGAGTCCTTCTTGAGAAGTTAACTGGTTTGCAGCTTGTCAAGAAATTCCCCGCATTTCACGGAACCCGAAGGTTCATTACCTCATTCACAAGCGTCCGTCACCTCTCTCTATCCTGGGCCAGCCCAATCCAGTCCATATACCCACATCCCACCTCCTGGAGATCCGTCCTAATAGTATCCACCCATCTACGCCTAGGTCTCCCCAGTGGTCTCTTTCCTTCCGGCTCCCACACCAAGACCCTATACCCCCTCTCTATCAAGCTGGTTTTTCTTTACACGATTGTACGTGGGTCATTTCAAGAGTTCTGCACTCTGTACGTTTTCTCTTTAAAACTAAATTTATTTTACAAAATACATTTACAGGCCTTCAATCTAATCTCCATTGTGCTTTATCATAGCGGTCCAACGTTTAGGCAAGTCTTGTATTCCTGTCAGGAAGCCTTCGTTTTTTCTGCGTCTGATTACTCGGGTCACCTCATTAGACACCTCCTCAGTGCTTCTGAAGCGTTTCCCACGGAGTGGTTTCTTCAATTTTGGGAACAAGTCAAAGGCTGTTGGTCTCATGTCAGGACTGTACGGCGGGTGCGCAAGCACTTGCCATCCATACTGTTCCAAAATTTCCGATATTGCACCTGAGGCATGAGGCCACGCGTTAATTTATGATCGTTGGCCACTGCCCGAGATCTGACCCCAGTCAGTTTCTTCTTCCATTTCAAGGCTCCGTTTTGCAGAACACGGACCACGTAGCCTGCTAACACGCACACAGTGTTCTTTACTGAAGTCTGGCTCACAACTGTTGCGAAAATCAGAAAGATTGCATCATCCTACTGGCCGCGCGAGCGCAATGTGCAGAACTTTTGAAATGACCTACGTATATGTCATCTGCAGGTTTATGCTTTACTGTAATGCGGCTCGGTGTGTTTACCGACATGAACAATGAACTGCGTTGCCTGCCCCGTCTCCACCCTCAGAGCGAACAGCGGACAGAGTAAGTTCCTCCGCAATGTACGTGTCTTCTAACAGCCTGCTGCACTGTGACACATCTTAGATTGCAGTATCGCTTCTAGCCACGGTTGTGGTAGCACCAAACCTGAGGTTCAGAATCTGATAAACTTGTTGACAACAGTCAGGCGTACTGCTGACAGCAGGGATGTCAGTGGACGGAGGGTCAGCACACACAGACTTTACCGGAGGATGTAAGGTGGACACAGAACACGCCAAGAAAGTAACCACAGAATCAGGATTTACGGGATGTAAAAATTAATCTGAAGATAAGGCGGATTGTGTTTGGAGATACGATCCCTGTACCCTTCATTCTAAAGTAAGGGAATTGTTCTGGTTGATATCGATAACTGAACTGCAGCCCAATATTAGGAAACAACTGACTTACGTAATAGTAGCCGTTTTGGTTTGTGTGTTTGTTTGTTTAACGGTATTGTGAACGTCTCACACTGGACAGCGTCAGGAGATTCGAAAAGGATATGGAAGTGGCCGAGACCAACGTTTAGATTATGTTTCAGTATTTGCCCTTTAACCCTTATCCTGCTAACGTGGAGAATATGGTGAGCTCCTAATAATGCCAGCAAATGGCAGATGGGATTTAATTCGGCTTTTAAGGGGGTTGAAGGAACCACAAATCTTAGGTCACCCGGTGTCCGGGCCAAGAAGGGACTGGTTACGCCCTACATGTCAGTCATAAGAGTTACCAGTTCAGCGTACTTAATTGGTAACACCTTAGAATACATGGCTCCTCCGATCACGTGGTTATTGTAGGACACTGTATCAATTGATAAGTTGAAGTGCGGTCAGTGCAGTAGCGGAGGATGAAAAGAGTGTGGCTTAATTCTAAGGAAACGGCTTGACAGTCGACAGGATTAACTGAGTAAAACTATGGAAAATCTCTGTTAGGACATTCGGTATCCGGACAGGTTTACGTCCAGACATATTTAGAATACGTATCAGAGGCGGTAACGCTGAGCTAATATTTCATGTGAAGCAGAGGTATACGGTTCAGATCCCAGTGGGATTGTTGCAGTGCCTATCCTCAGGGAGGGTCGAGTGGTGTCGTTTGGTCTTCACATGAAAAATCAGAATTTTCTCTTCTGAGTGACAATGACTGTTTCATTCCAAAACGTATCTACCGAAAATTCGTATTTTTTAACAAGGCTTTTACGTATATGCTGTGTGCTTTGGGGCCGGGTAGCGTAGTTGGTATAGCGACTGGCTACGGGCTGGACGGTCCGGGGATCGAATCCCGGTGGGGCGAGATTTTCCGCACCTGTCCAGACCGGCCCTGGGGCCCACCCAACCTCCTGTACAATGGATACCGGGTCTTTCCCGGGGTTGGGGGGAAAGCGGCCGGGGTGTGACGCTGACCCCTCACCCCTTCTAGTGCCATAGTCAAGAAAGAGCAGAGTTATACCTCTACTCCCCCTATGGGCCGTACGCCGTGTACAGAGCCTTAGTGCCCGTACAAGGGTTTACTTTACCTTTACCTATTAATATGTGCTTTTGGAGCATCATCGTTAAATACTCTAAAGTAATGGAAATTACTAGTAAAATGTACGCGAGAATGAAGCGGCATTTATCAGGACAATAGAGACGGTATCATTTATGGATGAGCAGTGCGACCATCAGTGGCGAATCTTTACAGATACAGCCTCATCCTACTGCGATCATACAATGCATACATTAGTGACGATAGGCCCAGTCCTGCCAATGCAGTTGCGAGCACAATAATGCACTCTGTTTCACACACAGACGGATCTGAGGGCTTTCAATTATGTAAAGGTAAAGTGATCCCGTTTCAGGTCCGGTGTGGCCCAGAGGGTGGGTAGAGGTATAGCTCTACTCTTCCATGACCGCGGCACTAGAAGGCGGTGAGTGGTCAGCAGCACGCCCTGGCCGCACTTTACCCCCGGGAAAGACCCGGTACCCATTGTACAGGAGGCTGGGTGGGTCCCAAGGACCGGTCTGGACGGGCGGAAAATATCGTCTCCACCGGGATTCGATCCCGGACAGTCCAGCCCGTAGCTCAGTCACTATATCTACTGAGCTACCCGGCACACTTTCAATTATGTGACTTTCGTACAGATGTCTACGGTGACCAGTTTAACAGAACTAATGACGAGGGATCTACGGAACTTGGGTCGGTTGGCCAACCAGACTAAATTTAAACACGACAGATCATCATCATCGTCATCACCCATCACCTGTTAGGCCTCGATAGAACTGTTTCAGCCTCGTCCAATAGTCTCTTCAAAGGTCTTCCAAGTCACTTCCTTCCAATCGGTCTACAATTCAACACTTTTTGCCATCCTGCTGCCGTCCAATCTTGTTAAATGTCGATAATCAATTTGATTTGTATCTTCTTAGTTTTTCGTCAGCTGGTTCTACTTTCAGTTCTTCCAAAATTTCTTTATTCCTTTTGTGGTCAAAAACGATGTACCCGGCTGTTCTTATAAAAAATTTCATCTCGATTTATGTTAATCGAATTTTATCCTTTTTTTTTAAGGGTCCAAATTTCGCTTCCACTTAAAGTAATGCTTTATATACTTCGAAAATTCCAGGACTAAAGTTGGTTTAAAAGTGTTGATTATAATTCCCAGTATTTGAGTAAATTTTGCTAATTTTTATTAATATCCTTTACATTTTCATATGAAATTTTACATCCGAGATATTTTACAATTCTGTACTTGGTTTAAACATTTCTTGATTTCAAACTTTCCTCCTGTTCTGAATGTTGTCTGCTTTCTTCTGGGTAATTTCCCGGCGTCTGAATTTTATATGCCGACGTTTCGGAACACTCTGTCTGTTCCATCTTCATATGCCTTTGAAGCTGGAACAAACAGAGTATTCCGAAACGTCTGTATATAAAATTCAGCCGCCTGGGAATTACTCAGAAGAAATCACACAACCTTCAAACATTTGTTATCCGCAACGATTTTACATCATACATGGTCTTGTCCTAAAAATGCCCTCGTCTCAGATTTTTGTGGTGATATTTCCATTCCCAAATTTTTGCTACGTTTTGTAATGCAAATACTTCTCTCTGTAAATTATCCTCTCAATCAGCTATTATGACTTAAGCGTCTGTAAACATTCGAGTGCTTATTTTTATACCGGTTGATAAAGTAATGCATTGTCTGTAAATCTGGTTCCATTTCACTCTGATTTCATTCAAGTGCATGTTGAATAGTGCGGGCGATAAAGGGCAACCTTATCTGACTTCGAGATTAATTATATGTATTGTGCCGTGGTGAGACTCAAACCCGGACACATGGACTGGGTTCGAGATTTTGATTTCATGTTAAACCTGTTTTCCCTTCCCTCCCCTTGAAACTACTACCTGTTCCTGAGACGGATTGCTTACCACTCACTCTGGTCACAACCTCTGTACTATCCACTAGTAAATAGTCGAGGATTGGAGCCGCAACTATAACACAAAGATTCGAGCACTCTATATGTTCTGAAGTTGAAGTACGCGGAGTGTACAAAGTACGTACGTGTTCAAGCATAAACAAGAGCTTGTGAACAAAGTGTTTATGTTTTATGTGTTCCAGGTTGGTTTATTAAATAAGTTATTGTTATGGTGATGTGTTACTTGCACCCATACCGAACTTCCACAAGGATCGGTGAAGTATAATTGTCTACATTTGTTTTTATTTTGTTTCCTGTTATTCTTTTTAATAATTGATTGGAAATAATTTTGCTTTGTAATATTTCAAAAAACGTATCTCTTGTAACTCTCTCTCAAAGCCTTTCACAAACCAAGCAATGCTAATTGTGACTTCAAATTAAATTCTCTTTTTTTCTATTACTAATTTCAAACTAGACAAATTTTTCTTTAAAAATGCGTGGCTCTGCTGGTGCTCCACACCAGTCCACATTCCATCACATAATTACCATACGAATATACGTTACGATACGTACGCTGCTGTACCTGTGTACAGTCCGTAGGCAGAATGTGTCAGTGTATCGGTTAGGACAGCCTAGTAAGTACGGACTGAGCGAATATGAAATCTGGATTAGATATCTAGCAAGAGGGGAGGCCCTTGGATACACTCCTTTCTCCTGCCCTCTATATACCAGGAGCTCTTTCTCCTGGGATAATGCAACCACGACGTAGTGCGTCCATTAGGCACAGAAGTAAAGAGTGTGTTTTTGAAGGTCTTTTGCTTTAGCACCAGGAGCGATTCACTGTTTTCACGGTATGATTTTCTGTTCAAATTTGCTACCGAACAGCTTTTGAACAGTAAATAAAGACGATGCGATACAGAATAAAATGCATTTTGAATTTTCATTTGTCACGGGGAATCACAACGATAGGTTTGTTAGGGCCCCTGCTGATGAATGACGCTCGGAGCCTCCGCGTCGCGGTTTGCTTAACTCACATATCATAATGGGCGCAGAACTGTTAAAGACACGTTCCGAAATTTATTCGGCTTCTAACGCCCTTTCCAGCTCTCTGGTCCAAGTGGTTAATGTAACGTCACCGTGCACTTCCAGTTTTAGCACTAAGACCCAGCAGTTATTACAAACAATACGTTTGTGTGCTTCGGGCATTTCGCACAAAAACGGCGACACAGAATTCACCTTCCGGTCTTTATAATGGAAGCACGCTATGTTTTCTCTGAGGTACGCTGTAACCTCATAGATGACGTTATAACGGCTAGGCGTCCCAGCTTAATTTCAAGCTTCCGCCGCCAAGTTGATGGTCCTTGAAGTTCGGACCAATAGTTTTTTCCCCCGAAACTTTGGTAAAGAATTAGAACTACGGGCGGCGTAACAGCCCAGAAGAACACTGTTCTCTATTCCCAGCAGTCCGGAGACCTACACAACTTTCTGCCTATGTCCCACCTCCTGGTGCTGTTGCCGGCTGACCGAGACAGACTTGCTGACATAATATAGCCCAACTTTCCGGTTTAATCATTATACCGGATTGGATAAGTGTGGCTCAGAATTGGATCCAGCGTCTTTTTGTGAACAGCGAAAATGAACTATCGAGTTACGAATCTAAAAGCCTGGAGACATTTGGACGGCTGGCTGTGTTCTGCCCTCTTTTTTTAGTTCCTAAATTCTACCCTATTATCGCCCCGTGACGTAAACTTTAACCGCAAGATGGAGACAGCGCGTTTTGCAGAAACGTCAGCAAAATTATATTAATAATTTTCCAACGAGATGCAACAAAAAGCACTCTATTTATTATTCTGCAAGTTCACTCTACACGTTTCGGATGTCAACCACACCCATTATCAGGAGTACACAAAACTGTAACTAAAGCCTCCGGTACTGTGCAACTACCTCCCTCCAACGTGGCCAAGTTGGCCACGTTGGAGGGAGGTAGCTGTACAGTACCGGAGGCTGTAGTTACAGTTTTGTTTATTCCTGATGATGGGCGTGGTTGACACCCGAAACATGTAGAGTGAACTTGCTGAATATGACCAGTACCGGAGGCTGTAGTTACAGTTTTATGTACTCCTCATGATGGGTAGCTTGGCCACGTTGGAGGGAGGTAGCTGCACAAGAAATATGACCAGTACCGGAGGTTGTAGTTACAGTTTAAGTACTTCTCATGATGGGTAGCTTGGCCACGCTGGAGGGAGGTAGCTGCACAAGAAATATAACCAGTACCGGAGGCTATAGTTACAGTTTTGTGTACTCCTGATGATGGGTGTGGGTTGACACCCGAAACATGTAGAGTGAACTCGCAGAATAATAAATAGACTGCTTTGTGTTGCATCTCGTTGGACAATTATTAATATAGATCGGCGATGCACGGAACCATAAACATAAATGTCAGCAAACTTATATCAGACTGCATGCTGTCTACCGTAGATGACATTATTCTATCGTTGAGACGATTCTCCCAATTTCAGTTGGAGGCATCAAACTGCATTTAAATGTCGGTACTAGACGCTGTGACGTACCATCCTTGAGTACCGTAACTTCATATTACTGCTGCATGAGTGTCAAACCTCACTTAAACAGATGAGCTTCTAATCCAAGCAAATGTTTGAATTAATGTATAGAATTCCGGAGCGTTACAATAATGCTGTTTGGCGTACGTGAGTTATGTGCAGTTGACAATAATGCGCGGTGTATTACCAGCAACAGTTTGCGTATGTACACAATCATTCATATGAATGACGTTACGTGGAGCGACGTAAAACAATCGATTATCTCTGTTTGCTTTATCTGGAATTACATACCGGGACAATTGAACTCATGTTGGTATACTGAATCAGATCTCGTACCCCAAGGCGCTGTTCCAGTTACTTCAAGAGAGAGATCACCCCGCCGTTGATTCATACAAATGAACTAGTAATTCCAGTACGCTTCGTTCCGAACTGGAGAAACCGTTTTGTTTTCGGATCATTTTCCTGTAGGCTTAACTGGTTACCTGACATTCTGAAAGTCTTTTATTAAATTTCCGTTCGTCGAAAATAAGAGGTGAAAATAAAAGTAAATCAGTCCCGTTACAGAGTCGGAAGGGCCCAGAAGGTTCCGGGAAGTTAAGATTCCCAGATTTCATGAACGGCACAGGATGTTGGTAAGGTTGTCAGCCCTAAGCGCCGGCCGCCTTTACCCCCAGGAAATACTCCTGGTACTCATTTCTGTTAGAGGCTGAGTCGACCCCAGAACCATAGTGCGATCGGAAGGATTTTATGTCAATGAAAAATTCCAATGACACCAGCTGGGAACGAACCAGCGATCTTCCGATTTGTAGCACAGAACCTTAACCACTGTGCTACCGCGGTCACAGAAAATAAAAGGGGTTTTATAATTCGGAACCATTGCGTGAACTGATGACGTTACAGACATCTGTAGAATTCCGGCTACAGCATGCGGAATTGGGAAACGTTCGCTTTTGTTCATCTCCCCGTGTTTAAATCAAAAACACTTTATTTGCTATCCCGGAGACGTGGAATTTAATTTTTAAGAATTGAAAATTTGGACCAGTAAATAAACTCAGTATTCCAAATGTGCTCATTTCTTTTTGGTTTCATTTTTGACGTCAGAACGTGGTTACTAACTAACCGATTTTGGTTCACCCTAAACATAGAGCCTGACATTGTGCGAACTGTCATATTCCTATCCATTGTGAGTAAAGGTAAATGTAAATTAGTCCCGTTGCAGAGCCGGAAGGGCCCTGAAGGTTCCGGGAAGTTAAGGTTCCCAGATCTCATGACAACGGCACAGGATGTTGGTAAGGTTGTCAGCCCTACGCACCGGCCGCCTTTACCCCCAGGAAATGCTCCTGGTACTCATTTCTGTTAGAGGCTGAGTCGACCCCAGGGCCATAGTACGATCGGAAGGATTTTATGTCAATGAAAAATTCCAATGACACCAGCTGGGATCGAACCAGCGATTTTCCGATTTGTAGCACAGCACTTTAACCACTGTGCTACCGCGATCCCTTCTGCACTGTGAGTTTCTTAGCGATCCAGCAATGCCAAAATACTTTCTACTGAATACCTTCCTGACACCCCTGTGGTATATTTTTCTATCCCTGAATTTTATTTGTAGCTACTTGCAAATGTTATGGACCACGCGCTCTGGCAATCACATCTCCACATTTCACCTACAGACAAAAAAAAATCTCTTTATTACCCAATGCATCGAGTAGCGTTTTCTTTTGTAATTTAGAGGCACTGGGTTTTCTGTAAGTCAGTAATTGAACTGTTCGGCTTCCTACATGTTTTAAAGTGTTAAAAGAAGCCCGTACTTGGCAGTAATAACTTGGGGCCCTATAATGTACCAGACACATTGAGTATTCTGCACTATTGTGCCTCCCACACATTCGCCTTACGACTGCCTCATGCTGCTGCAGACTCATTTCCAACACACGTCGTCTGTGCTTGGTCCATAATACACAAAATGTTATGCTAGAGGTGGTAACACAAAGGGTACACATATATATATACCACAGTTTTACATTTCTTTTCACTCGTACAGAAAATTGTGCCTTTTTTGTCTGTAAATTCAGGGGTCGGGGGGGACAATGTATTTTGAATTCAGAGGAAGTGAAAATACCACTTCGATAAAAGGAAAAGAAAGAAATGTATTAAATGAGACGCACAGATAGTAAGGAAGATGGTCAGAGAGGAGAATCTGATTTTCACAAGTTCCGCGAATCAATGCATTTTTTTTAAAACGTACGTGTGTAGTTCCTGACGCCTGGTGTGGCATTGGATGTGAACTGAATGTTTGCAGCTTGTCAGTAGAGAATATCAGAGTGCTGGTAACATAGACAGAAGGATCGAATGGAAAAAGATGAATGGGTTGTGACGAAGAGTGGGAAATTCAGGTTTATAATCTTGCAAATATACTCCTTCAGTTCGTTTAGTTCTTCCTTTTTTTCTTTCTCAGTCTATACTTCAGTGTTTTTTGCGTTTATGGTTCCGTGCATCGATGATAACATTTATTTAATAATCGTCCAACGAGATTCAACGCAAAGCAGTCTATTTATTATTCTGCAAGTTCACTCTACATGTTTCGGGTGTCAACCACACCCATCATCAGGAGTACACAAAACTGTAACTACAACCTCCGGTACTGGTCATATTATTTGTGCAGCTACCTCTCTCCAACGTGGCCAAGGTTGGCCACGTTGGAGGGAGGTAGCCGCACAGTACCGGAGGCTGTAGTTACAGTTTTGTGTACTCCTGATGATGGGTGTGGTTGACACCCGAAACATGTAGAGTGAACTTGCAGAATAATAAATAGACTGCTTTGTGTTGCACATATTTTGACAATTATTGATATAAACTTCAATCTTTCTTCTTACGTTCTCACAGAATTGATAAAATGAAAACTAATAATTTGTACCAACTCTCATATAGGAGGTAACCAGTAAAGGAAAGGTAATGACAAATGTAACAGACAACCAAAATGAACAAGCAGAGAAGAATGTGATTTCATCGAATTGGTAGTCCGTTGGAATAAAGGTCAAAGGTGTTGCAAGTATATACGAGCCGTAGATCTGTGAAAAATCTTCGGTCCCGTGAAATGGTAATCCGGTCGTGACAGTGAATAAAAGTGAAGGCTCTAAAACGCCGGAACAAAGGGGGGTGTGGAGGCAACACTGATGTAATTAAAAGCGTGTCTTCTAGGGGCAGAGGAAGTGACCTGCCGAAAGAAAATGTCGCCTGGTACTGAGATGACCAGAGTTGTAGGCATTTAATATGGTTTTGTCTTATCGAATCGAGCATATAATTGTGGTTATTGAAACTTATGCTTAATGTTGGGTAACGTTTAATGTGTGAGGTACTTCGTGAGCCGTAATGCTGCATGTGAATATTATGAGCGATGGAGGTGCAGACATGAAATACTGAGAGATTTGGCTCATGTGATTTTGTTTTCATATCTTAAATCGAGATACAAAATTTAAAACAATACTTATTCTAAATACAAAACTACTAATATAAGAAAGAATATATACCTACCTACAGTTAAGGGGAAACATTGTTAATTAAAGTTCTGTTAAGTTATTTAGGCGGTCCGGGTAGCTCAGTCGGTATAGTGAATGACTACGGGCTGGAAAGTCCGGGATCGAATCTCGGTGGGGACGAGATTTTCCGCCCGTCCAGACCGACCCTGGGGCTCTCCCAACCTCCTGTAAAATGGGTACCGGTTCTTTCCCAGGGGTAAAGTGCGACCGGGGCGTGCTACTGACCACTCACCCCCTTCTAGTGTCGTGGTCATGGAAGAGTAGAGCTATACCTCTACCCACCCTCTGGGCCACACCGGGCCTGTAACAGGAACACTTTACTTTATCTTTAAGTTATTTAGCGTTCACGAATAGGATATAAAGATGGCCGGAAGAACAGAAAACAAGTTGGGAAATTTTCCGCAGAGTACCATTTCGTGCACTCACGTTTCGTGTTATCTAAAGCCGGAAGAATTAGGGGAAAACTTATTGGGAAAATATTGTCTTTAACGGTACATACAAATGTTGTTACAGACAATTGTCTAATTTGACATTCTGAGGACCGTGCATCGTGATATATTCTTATAATAAAACCAACGGGAAGCACTACTTTCTCAAATTTATTTTTGGAATAGAACTCTACATGTTTCGGACAGTATCTCTGTCCATTATCAGGAGTCTAGCACTGTACATACAGCAATAGTTATAGGTCATACAGGTTATGCTGAATGCTTGCCAACGGAATCATGATCCCGCTAGCAACCTTTCAGCATAACCTGTATGACATATACGTATTGCTGTATGTACAGTGCTAGACTCCTGATAATGGACAGAGATACTGTCCGAAACATGTAGAGTTCTATTCCAAAAATAAATTTGAGAAATTAGTGCATCTCGTTGGTTTTGGTGTAAGAAGAAAATTGTGTCTGCTCCAAATTTTTTACGAATTAAGCTGGCCTGAAGCTGCGGTTATTCGCAGCAACGTTTGTCTTTCTTTGTGTTATTTATTTCGATTTTAAATAAGTTAAAACTTTGGCAGAATTTAACTAAAGGCCACAATACCAATTTTAATTCAAGTCCTTCAGCGGTTTTCAAATTGTGTCTTGCGATCGGACAGACGGACGCAGCTATATTCCTAGGCGTTTCGCGTGGGTTGAACATGGGCGTAGAACGTACTTTGTACTGAGAAGGATAAAGGTACTTAAGTAATTGTTGTGGGAAATTGTGGACTAAGCTCATGGGGCACAGGACACGACTCTAGTGAAGACTTTAATAAAATGTTGGGCTTCACGGAAAAGTGGGGAGGATACTCTTGCCATGGCGAGGACTCGCTCCGTGCTGTTCGCTTTGCGTGGTGGCGGACGAGCCTTACAAGAAAGAACAGCAAAGCAAAGTACAGGAGAACGAGGCAGCTATTCAGCATTTGCTTGTAGCATCTGCTGAGGATTTTTTCGCATGAAACTTCGGACGTCAGTACGAACCCAAAAAGGTCCTACCACGGGACATCTGGACATATGTTTTATTTATGTCACTTTGGCTTCATGCCAATGCTGAGGTGATTTATTAATAATGATACATTATGTTAACTGCAATCGGGTGGAAACCCGGTGGCAGTAGTACAGTACACATCTACACACAGACAATACACAGAATAACACAATTAACAACTTTGGTTGGAAGGTTTTCTGGAATTCGAACCCAGAGTGGTCAAATTAAAATTAATGAAGAACTAACCGCGTAAACATGATCGCCTAATTGGGAAGAGTGCAGGCCGTGCCCTGTGTTTGCGAGTTATAGCCTGGCATTTGCCTTACAACTGAGGAAAAAGCACGGAAAAACCTCAGTCAATGTACACTGTTACGCTTTTCATGCTACCAGTGTGATTTAATGTCGTCAAAAATGGCCACGTAACGGTTGAGGTCACTAAAATTTTTCCAAAAATTCATCGTCACACGATAACTGCCCAGCTCCTCTGTCCACCCACCCACACAGACCTACTGAAGCCAACTCTGGACCAAAAGAAGAGCAGAATGTCACACTGAGAGGGCGATCTGCTCTCTCAGCGTGACGTCAAGACAATGACTACTGGTCACAGCGTACATGTGCACAGAAGGACAACGCTTGTTGTTGTGTAGCTGGCCACAGATTTTGGCAGGTAATAGTAAAAATTAAATGTAATTGGAAGGCATGTCTGAACCGATATTTCAGTGTCCACATTTGGCAGAAATACCGTACCGCAGTGTTATGTGGCAGCACTGCATGAGGTTGTGTGCCTGGTCAGGTTTAGCACCTTAGTACAGCTGCAACATGTTTAACATTAGTCACCCCGATGTGTTTATCTGTACATATAAAGTACAACGTGTCAGTCAAAAACACAACAGTTCGTACATGAAATGCCTTTTTAAGGCGACAGGTTCCGTCTCTTTCTGAGTCATTTTCAGGCCCTCTAAGTTACAGATCCATCTTTGTTTGATGTCACCGTACTGTGAAATAACTACCGTATTGTTGTAGTTGTCTTGTGTGTATTGTTGTAGTTGTCTTGTGTCTATTTTTGTAGTTGCCTCGTGTGTATTGTTGCAGTTGTCTTGTGTGTATTGTTGTAGTTGTCTTGTGTGTATTGTTGTCATCTTATGTGTATTTGTTGTACTGTGTGTATTGTTGCTAGTTTTAAGTTGTCTTGTGTGTAATTGTTGTTAGTTGTCTTGTGTGTACTGTTGTAATTTTCTTGTGTGTAATTGTTGTTGGTTGGTCGTGTGTATTGTTGTAGTTGTCGTGTGTGTATTGTTGTCATTTTATGTGTATTTGTCGTACTATGTGTGTATTGCTGTTTTTACTTTAGATGCCGGACTGCTGATTAGAAGTCAGTACTCGGAAGGTCCTGCGACCGGCCACCTCGACACCGGTTTTTCTTGGTTTCCCTGTATCTATAAGCAAATGCTCAGACGGTTCCCAACATTCCAAGTTGCCACTACATGCTTCTCATGTAGCCCTCCCGACTTAAATTTAGTGGTAGCCAATTTCATGTTTATTTACATGTAAAATAACCACTGCCAACGGGTGACAACCCAAATGCAGTTAATAAATATAATAATTATTATTATTTTACACAGATACCTTCATATAACACAACTACTCTTATGAATTTTTATCATTTCAATTTTTTAGATCTTTTGTATATAAGTTAAAATGTACTGACACATGCATTTTGCAACAATTATCCTATCTATTGTAAGCGTTTGGGATCCCACAATGCACTATGAACATTGTTAACCTTGGATCTGTGCTTTAGAGGGCCTGAAGATAACTCAGAGGGAGTCGAAACATGTCGCCATAAAGTACCATTTTATGTAATAGACACTGTTTTGTGTTTGAATGATGTGTGGTGTACTTTATAGGTAGAGACATGTTTGGCACAGATTCTGAATTTCATAGCACGCATATCAGGTGGAGTGAAAGTGTGTAACAGATCAGGGATCGTGTTGGTGACAACACTAGACTTATTTTCGTTACAATGCAACGAACTGTTTGCTGTTAAGTATTGCACGAAAAATATAATTTTGAAAGACAAAAGGGAAATAAAATCTGGTAAGTAATGACGTCCCGTTTCATTGCCGGAAAAGCTGTCTATTGCCTACTGTTATTATTATTATTGTTGTTGTTGTTGTTGTT